>Ga0114953_1000078_pt1 | contig 62483 bp, 45 predicted proteins | sample SidtaG_FD_87298 | JGI IMG/M metagenome (GOLD analysis project Ga0114953, IMG submission 87298) | Marine algal microbial communities from Sidmouth, United Kingdom - Sidmouth_Male2 metaG | ecosystem: Host-associated > Algae > Red algae > Unclassified | place: Sidmouth, United Kingdom | collected...
CCGACGGTGGCAGATCGGATAGCGCAGATGGTCGTCAAGCTGCAGATCGAGCCCGACATCGAACCGCACTTTCTTGATGATTCCTATGGTTACAGGCCGAACAAATCGGCACTGGATGCCATTGGTGTCACACGAGAACGGTGCTGGAACCATGACTGGGTACTGGAGTTTGACATCAAAGGACTATTTGACAATATTCCGCATGATCTGCTGCTCAAGGCAGTCTACAAACATGTGCAATGTCCGTGGGCATTGCTGTATCTGGAACGGTGGCTGAATGCGCCAACGCTGATGCCTAATGGCGAGGTGGTTGCGCGTGATCGAGGATGCCCTCAAGGGGGTGTTGTTAGTCCGATACTCCGTAATCTGTTCCTGCACTACGTGTTTGATACGTGGATGGTTAGAAACCATCCACAGACTCCATGGTGTCGATATGCTGATGATGGGCTGACGCATTGTCAATCGTACGAGAGTGCGAAAGATATGCTGCGAGTGCTGACTCAGCGTTTTGAGGAGTGCGGTCTTGAGCTGCATCCTGCCAAGATATCCTGAACAGGCTCGGGTTGAACTAGTTTCAGTTTCGATTGAAATTTGAAAAATCAATTCAGTCTTTGAAGCAATTCCATCGTTTGTTTAGACAAAATTATTGCCTCGTCGAGCGTATGTGAAATACACATGAAATTTATCCCGCTATGTGCTGGAAGGTTCACTACTCCAACGTCAATCCCGTGCATGTCATCGTCCAATATAATAGACGGTAGAACTGAATTCAACCAAATCAGGCCTTCTTGCTTACAGTGCGAGTACTGAAGTGGCGCACAGGTAGCTAAATGATCAGCAAAGCTCTCACAGCGATCAGCCGCATGCATTTGCACAATGACTGTACGTGAATCAGGATACTGAGCGCCCAGTCGATTCGCGATAGTCATCGGAATCGAAACACCACCCCAGCGCGCGTTACATTCAATCCAGTGTAGTGCTGACGAGTACGGGGAATCACCACACAACAAGGCGTCAAAGCTGATGCGGCCAAAATACCCCAACGACTGAAACAGATAAGCTAGTTGCATAGCTTCGTCAGCCATTTTTTGGGACACATCCTCGGGCATCTCAGCATCGGTCGCACCGGAGAACCTGCCTGCTTCATCGCTGAACATTTGCGTATAGATGCTTTCTATAACAGGATCACCCATTGCAGCAGAGGGTATCCATACTTGCGCTGAGGGACTAGCCAACGTGTTTTCCTCCCAGACAGCAACTTGTACTGGAAAGTGCCCGCGCCAACCGATGGTATTCAGGCGTCGCAAAATCTGACCGCGGATCACTCGCAGAGGAAGATCTCTGACGTTTTCGCTTGAAAAAATGAGATTACCCATAGCGCCTGCGCTCGATGGAATCTTGACCACGAGCCGTTCATTACTAGCTGCCAGAGAGCGAATCAGCGCCGCCGCCGCCGCGGGGCTATATGCTCGCCAGGTCGTCAATAATGAATCTCTCCCCAGAACTCTCTGAGCCTGATCGGAAAACCACAGTTTGTCATTACAGTACTGACTTAGTCGAGGTGGTGGAGCTGCTATCTGAACATCAACGTCGGCTGCTACTGCAATTTTTCGACCCAGTTCCCAGACATGCCCATTGGAGATAAATGGCATGATATTGATCGTACCTGCGTCTCTGGCTGCACCAATGAGGCGTCGCATGGCATCCGGATCATCACAGCATGCGCTACAAAGCGATTTGCGTGTTCTGGAATCTGGTTGTACCCGGAGAATGCCTGGAGCTCCGAAACCTAGCGTATCAGACACGTAACGCTCATAAGTTGGATCGTGTTCCCGAGATATAAGGTAAAAATCCTGATCGCTTGCAAGGCCCAGTGAACGGTATTCAAAGTGACGAGCCGTCTGTTCAGATGTCAGCTCGATGCTTCTGTGATCTTCCAGATACAGTGTTGGAGCAGGTCGCCATCCGCAATTCACACGCGTTCCTGCGAATGCAGTACCCGCTATTGCAGGCTCGGCATCCAGCAGCGAACTGGCAATTTGAAGGATGCGCTGCCGTTCCGAATAGCTCAGAGATGCTTGGTTGCGCGACACGATCGGCCATGGCGCAGTGGCAGGGCCCTCGGCTGCGTAATGTTCATTCCGAATCATGAGATGTTCACGAGGTAGCAGCAGCCTCTGCTGTTTTGTGCAGGTCTGCAAGACGCGTAAACAACTGAAAATAGTTGCAAAGGATTGATCCTGATCATGGTTGCGTGAAGTTCATTAGTTATTGTGAAGTCAACCTAAGCAGCAGCGATTGACCAAGATCAGTTCATGTGTCGTCTCTACGTATTTAAATCAACAGAAGAGACCAAGGTGGAATGTACTCTGGTGCATGCCCAGAATGCCTTGATGGCCCAAAGCAGGAAGGACCAATCAGGATACTCACACGCGCACGGCTGGGGAATGGCCTGTTACGATGACGCTCAGGACATTCATGTGGAGCGTCAATGTTGGGCTGCCTATCATGGAGAACACTTCGCACGTGCCGCATCTCGGATTTACTCAAGCACAGTGGTTGCACATGTGCGGCGTGCAACTGTAGGCGAACCGAAGCTTGCAAACACACATCCGTTCTGTTTCAAGAACTGGGCGTTTGTACACAATGGTACCGTGCCGCAGTTTGCCCGGATACGCCCTTTGCTACTGGAAAAAGTCAGTCCACAATTCCGCAACCTGATAGAGGGTGAGACCGACAGTGAACATTTATTTTACTACCTTATGTCCTTGAAGCACTCGAATCCACAGCTGTCTGTTGAGCAGATGCTGAAACAGGTTGCCAGCGATGTGGAACAATGGGTTGACAGGGTCGCAGCTGAATCTTCGATTGGTCTGAACCTGGTACTGACGGACGGTACAGCTATTTCAGGCACAAAGTTCGGACGTAGCTTGTTCTGCATCGAAAGAATCGGCGTCTATGATTGTGAGATCTGTGGTTTTCCACATATACACCACCATCGTGATCGTGACCATCGCGCTGTGGTGGTTGCATCAGAACCTATTACGCACGAAGACTGGGAAGAAGTACCTGAACGAACTCTGTGGAATATTGACAAAAATGCAAGGCTCAGCATAAGTACTCTGTGACTCACGGGTGGCAATCAACAAAGAGAACTTTGTCGTATGGAAGATACACTACATGGTCCCGGCAATCATCAAGGTAGCGGCAGTTGCTTGTGTGGTGCGGTGAAATTCACGACTCACCTCAAATAAAGCTGCTTCGCAGAGTATGGAAACTTACGGCTGGGGACAGAACTGCGATTTTGTTTCGTCAACAGCCCTTGGCTTCAATGAAGACGTTCATGTTCAGGGTGATCTGAATCAATTTCTGATGCATTGAACTGTCCGCCGTGGATATTGGGATAGAACATTGTCGAGCCCTGCAAGCCGATCGAGCAGCAACGCACCCGGTTTCATCCTTGAGGCAGGCTGGGTAATCACGACGGATGGGCACATGCGCATGCTCCGGAATCACTCGCTTGTTGTCATCGATGGCCGAATCGTTACGTGCGCGCCATGGGCATGGTCGTTGTTGCAGTATCCGGAAATGATTGTTCACGATCGCCGCACGGGTATCCTCATGCCGGGCCTTGTTAATGCACATACGCACCTGGCCTCGGCGGTGTGTGGCTTACGCTCGGCTCTGTGGGTAGGTTTGACGAGAACATGACCAACGGGATCGACTACATTGGCCTTGCCGTGATGATCTTAACCCTGATTGGTTGAACACATGAAGATAGATAAACGGTGCGCTCAGCACAACCAGCGGACGTGTATCTGCAAATCAGTACTCGGATAACTGGCCAGTCAGTCTTTTTTGCCCGCAAATTGATTCTTGTCAATTACTCGTTTCGTTTATGCATGATGATCAGAATTATTGTTGAAATGCGGGATTTGTCATGATCAGACCAACCACGTTTGCGGCCTTGACGTTATTGGCGAGCCTGTTACCATTGTCTTTAAGTGTCTTCGCTCAGGAGACTGTCGCGCCACCAACCATCGAGTTCGTTGGAAACCGGAGCGTTGAAGTTACACAGACGCTGGGCATCAACGTTTTTGCCTATTCGCAGAGTGAAGAAATACCCTGGCTGTGGGCAGAGTCGTTACCGAAAGGTGCAGATTTCTTTGATAGTGGTGAAGGATTCAGGACGTTTCTTTGGTACCCGGGACCTGCTCAGGTAGGGCAGCACACGATCAAGTTCATCGCAGCGGATGGCCGCGATCAACAGATCAGGACGATACGTGAAATCACCATCACGGTAACGCCAGGCACGTTTCAAAGTCAGGCATTTTCCATTGTTGCTCCTGATTCGGTCGATGCATTTGTAGGCAAGCAATTATCTGTATTGATAACCGCGACAGATAGTAACGGTACAGTGCCTCAGCTAACAGCAAGCCCGATGCCCACAGGCGCTACATTAGACGACAATGGGGATGGCTCTCGAACATTCAATTGGGTACCCACCTCGGAACAATTTGGTACCTACACCATTCGATTCAACGCAGTGTCTGCCAATTTCCCCAATATCAGCACTGGCCACGACATGCAGATCAGGGTTATCGGCCGAGCTCCATTGATCTCATTTCCCGTATCTCCCGGCGTTGAGGTTGGCGAGGTGTTGAGTTTTCCAATCAGCGCTACCAAGCCCAGTGGGGCGGCAGCGTCATTGATGATTAATCCACTACCGCTCAATGCAAGTTTTAATGACAATGGAGATGGTTCACGACAATTCTCATGGTTGACCACCGACGCTGATATCGGAACACACACTTTTCTGGTTACAGCGGTAGATCCTGTGACCAGTCTGAGTAGCTCTATCAATCTGTATGTCAACGTGCTGCCCGATCCGTCAACGACGTCTACCGACCAGACCATCATGCTCAGCTCGGATTTGCAGTCACTGGAGATTGACGGAGCTACGCTGACGGATCCCTTTGATGTGTCTGTTGGCTCAATATTCGCAAGCACTGGATTTCTTACAATGAAAGTTGAATTGTTGATCAACGACGATGCGACACACATTGTTGAGTTGTTTCCTGGAATCAACACAATAGCGCTGGAGTCCTCAGCCAGTGTACAACGTACCGTCCTGCAAATTGATCGCAGCCCATACCCCTCGTTTCTTGCTGGCCCCTTACCGGCAGCTTATGCAGTCGACATTGACGATAAGACCTTAGCGTTGAGCGCCAATGTATCTCCAGACGAGCGACCCGTTCAAAACTTAGTAGACCTCTACAACGTAGTAGGTTCTACCTTGGCAACGGATGCTTATCTGGGCTACGAAACCGATTTTGCTCATGCCACCTCTATCGATGTCAGTGGCAACACACTGGCTGTTGCGTCTCGCGAAGCCCCGCAGGCCGGTGTATTGATATATGAGAGAAACAATGCGCTGTGGAGGTTGAAAACCCGCGTATCGCCTGACACACAGCAGCATCCCGAAGGATTCGGAACCGTTGTGGCTCTAGAGGGTGATACGCTTGCAATAGCGGCAGTCTATGATGCTGGAGCGTCACCTACAGAGGCATCGCTCAGAGGTACTCCCGGTGCAGGAGCAGTATTGATTTACCAGAAAATTGGGGATGAATGGCAGTTTCAAACGCTCTTGAAAGCACCCGTACCTGAATCCAATGACTATTTTGGAAGTAGTCTGGCGTTGGAAGGAGATACGCTTGTTGTTGGCGCAATAGGGGAAGACAGTAGTGGTACAGGGGTAGACAGTGATCCAAAGAATAATGAATATCGAGATAATGAGTCAGCCAACCACAGTGCCGGAGCTGTATTCGTCTACGAAAGAGTCGATGATGACTGGTTGCCGACAGCTTATCTGAAACCAGGTGACAGTCCGGTACCCGCCATGGGATTTGGTCATACAGTTTCTGTTTTTGAAAACACTATTGCCGTTAGCGCGTTGTTTGCAACTCGTACCTCAGAATCAGCGCTGGCAACACTGAATCCAGAGCGTTATGGGGTCGGTGCAGTGTATCTGTTCAATCGCCGTGATAGTGGTTGGAAACAAAGCGCTAAACTTTCGCCGCCTGCCAACAATTGGCGTTTTGGACTTGATATCGATCTCAAGGAGAACCAGTTAATGGTACTAACGCAAGCACGAGCTTATTTTTATGAGCGCCATGGGGATCAATGGCTATTGTTGTGGGATGAAAATGTGGGAAGTGACTCGGTTACATTCAATCATGAAGCTATCGTATTTGGAGTGATAAACAATGACTCGCTTGTATACGGTAGTGAATAGGCGCTGTATTTGAATGGTCAATAATGAACAGCATTCTTTGCGTTTGCGCCGCAGCAACGCTTGTATATTCTGGATAGTTATTGAAGTATGACTTCTTGCACCGTGTGTTTTGTGCGTTGGCGACAAGAACCCAACTGAGATAGCAAAATCAGTACTAATTCTAACTGCGTTCCTAATCGTTACAATAATTGTTCTTGCCGGTAATTTTTCTCCAGTGATCGAGTCGATCCGAACTCACATACAGGAACCCTCTGGGTATATTGATGGGAAACCCCCATCTTGCCCCTGTCCTGATTTATCACGGACATTCATTGAGTAACGCAATCGCGTGCTCATCCATGTTTTCCAACGCCTGTTTAACAGAGGCAATGGGCAGATCCAGTGCTGGGGCTTTATCGGCATCAGGAATGTCGATAGGCTCACCGACAACAAGCTGGATTTTCGAGAACATCCGGGGCAATTCAAAATAATCCCACCGTTCATTAAGTATCTTCTTTCTGCTTGCCGCAATCGACAACGGTACAATGGAAAACCCCAGTTCAGATGCTAATTGAATCGCACCTCGGTGAACTACATGATATGGCCCCAGAGGTCCGTCAACGGCGATGGCCGCAGCGTGATGTTTTTTCAAGGCTGTGCGCATGATGCTCAGTGAAATTTCACCACCGTGGTCGGGCAACTGCACAGCCATATAGCCATACCGTCGTAGAATATCTGCTATTACTGCACCTCTGAAAGATATACTCGTAAAAACACAGACCTTTCTATTGCGCAGTACCGGCAGAAGTGGATAATACTTTCCATGCCAGAACACGGCGATAAGATTTTCATTTTCAGCCAGTCGTTTGTCCAGCTCGCTTAGCCCTTTTGTTTCAATTTTCCAGGTTGCAGATAACAGACGCAAGGCGATGCTGCTAAATAGTCCGATTGTATAGACACGAAGCCTGGTAATAAGGTGCGACATTATCTATGATCTTCGATTTGTTCAATCCACTGAATGATCCTTGTTGTTGTCTGCTCAGGATGTGAGGCGATGATGGCATGAGGCGCTTCTGGAATCAGGTAATGTTCAAAGTCTGCTCTTTCTGGAAGTAGACGCTCGAGCGTACGAATTTCACGCTTAACCGGAACGACACGATCCTTGCTACCTCCAACATACCGAACTGGAAAAGAGACACGAGGCAAGTCCTTCGTGAAGTCGGTTGACTGTATAAGCCTCATCCTGTTAGCCGTGGCACTTTGTCCTCGATCGCATCTAACACCGGGATACGCCTTTACACCAGCAGCTGTACGTGGCTCCCCTTGTGCGGTTTTGTATGAAACATAAGCATCAACAATCTTGTCAAATGCTACTGCAGGTAGCACATTCAAACCAAGACCGGCAGAGGCGGCCATATACATACCTGGCGCCTGACTGAAACCACCGACTAGTGTAAAGGACCGTACGCGAGATGGATGCATCAGTCCAAACTGCCAACCTACTAGCGATCCGAAAGACTCTCCAACCAAGTGGAATTCGTCTAGCTCAAGCTCATAGCTTAGATGCAAAAGCGCTTCGGCATAGTGCTGGAGTGTCCAGTGATCAAAAAACGGGTAAGCCACCTCAACCAATTCGCAATGCTGGTCAAACTGTTTACGCGCCTTATCCATCGGCGTCCAGCATCCGTGAACACCGGGCAGATATATCACCGATGTCTGAGTTGGTCCACCAGAACGCTGATAAACAAAAGTATCTGCCGAATGCAACTTTCCTAGAGGCATAATCCTTCCCACTTGTGAAGAAAAAGTACTTGATGCTCTGACCACTATTTGTCAAACCCTTGTAATACATTTTCAGCATCTTCAATGTTCATTTATTGATGTAGATCATTTCGTCGCTGGCAACATGTCTGCATGTTGGGGTCTATTCAGGACTCGACTAGTAATTCAGCCCGTGAGGTTCTATCGTGATGAACATATCCAACAAGGCCATTCCCAGGAAAACAGTGCATACATCGTCGAATGCTGACAATGCCGTTCGAAATGACAAGGCAACAAGCAACCGCGAGACAGCGTCAGTCATAAATGGCACAACCTCGACAATCGACTTTCGATGATTGCAGAAGCGGCGTACTTCAAGGCCGAGAAACGGGGTTTTGTTGTGGGGCATGATGTGGAGGACTGGCTCCTGCCGAGCAATCCTTGAGCACAGGTACATCGAAATGACATCCTTACACCTTGAGTATCTTGTTGGATAGACAAACGTATAACAATGACGCGTAGACCAGAGAGTTCCACAGACAACGTTTATGCGATGCGGAACGCATACACAGTATCGACAGAGGAAGCTCTGGAGCAACTTGATGTCGACCCCGATATTGGGCTGGCGGAGGCAGAGGTTGTTCGACGAAGAAATCGATTTGGCGCTAACGAGATTAAGAAGGCTGAGACTCGTAGCGCCTGGTTGATACTGGTAGAACAGCTTCGAGGTGTCGTAATTTATATCCTTTTGGCAGCTGCATTCATCTCGTTTGTGTTTCAGGAATGGACTGATGGATTTGCGATCACTTTGGTTCTGGTTGTAAATACACTGATTGGTTTTGTGTCGGAACTTCGCGCAGTACGTTCCATGGAAACCCTGCGAAAACTGGATACGGTTGACACAGTAGCATTGCGCGCAGGACATCCATCGCGGCTTGCTGCTGCACAGTTGGTGCCTGGTGACATTGTTCTGCTGGAGGCTGGCGATCTGGTACCTGCTGATGTTCGACTTATTGAGCAGAGCAATCTGAAGTGTGACGAGTCAGCACTGACCGGCGAATCGGTACCGGTGTCAAAGCATACGCATGCACTTGATGATGGAACACGGCTCGCAGAGCGTGTCAACATAGCTTATCGTGGCTACGCTGTATCCAGCGGTAAAGCTCGGGGCGTAGTAATAGCCACGGGCGCGCACACCGAAATTGGCCACATCGCACAGTTGACGTTCCTTGCCAGTCCTGAGACCTCACCACTAGAAAAACGTCTTGACATCCTGGGGCGCCGGCTTGTTTGGCTGACGCTATTGCTCGCGTCGATTATCGGCATAGGCGGAGTAATCACTGGACAGCATTGGCTGGAGATGGCTCGTATAGCGGTCACACTGGCTGTGGCTGCCGTACCTGAAGGTTTGCCTGTGGTGGCGACTGTCGCATTGGCCAGGGGCATGTGGCGGATGGCCCGGCAAAACGCGTTGATCAATCAACTCTCAGCGGTGGAAACCCTGGGTGCGATGACCATGGTGCTGACAGATAAGACGGGCACTTTGACTGAGAATCGAATGACATTGACATTGCTCGCGCTGCCGAGTGGTGATGTAGGGTTTGACCATACTGTGCAGAATGTCAGTGAGCGAAGCACAGTTAATGATGCTTCAGAGCAGGCAGTTGCCTTGAAGATCGCCAGTCTGTGCAACGAGACGGAAAGCTGTGGTGGGGAAGATGAGCGCGGTGATCCCATGGAGCTTGCGTTGATAGATGCAGCAAGTTCACGCGGGTTTGGCCGAAAGATGCTGCTTGAACTGGAGCCGGAAAGACATCGAATACCCTTTAACCGTGAGCAAATGTTGATGGCTACGGTTCACGATACGCCTACCGGGCAAAGAATGTATGTGAAGGGTGCACCGGAATCGGTTCTGTCACGCTGTACATCAGTACACAGCGATCTGGCTGATGAGATATTGGATGATAAAGAAAAAGAACGATGGCGTGAATTGAATGCATCGTTGAGTCATCAAGGCCTGCGTGTACTGGCACTGGCAATGCGCGACGTGCAACAGGCCGACTCAGCCATCGAAGGGTTGACGCTGGTCGGTTTGGCAGGGCTCATGGATCCGGCTCGTAAGGGGGTACTAGAAGCCATAGGGGCGTGCCGTCGTGCAGGTATACGGGTTGTGATGGTTACGGGTGATCAATCCGGAACAGCAGCGAAAATCGCTGCTGATGTAGGCATTTCGGATAAAGATGTCAGCACATATGAAAGTGGTAACGACATAGCTCTGGATGAGCTTGACGATGATGAACTCAAAATAGTTATCAGTGCGGATGTAATTGCACGTGTGACACCAGAGAGAAAATTGGAACTTGTCAAGCTCTATCAACGTCAAGGACATATTGTCGGGATGCTTGGCGATGGTGTTAATGATGCGCCGGCGCTAAAGAAAGCGGATATTGGGATAGCGATGGGGCAGCGTGGTACTGATGTTGCACAAGAAGCTGCCGCTGTCATTCTCCTTGATGATGAGTTTGCCTCGGTGACATCTGCTGTGCAGCAAGGCCGGGTCATCTTCGGGAACATCCGTCGCTTCGTTGTGTATCTTTTGTCTTGTAACCTGTCAGAAATCCTGTTGATAGGCACAGCTGTGTTGATGGGGCTGCCGTTGCCATTAATGCCCATACATATCCTGTTTCTTAATTTCGTTACTGATGTCTTTCCGGCGTTTGCGTTAGGCTTTGGTGAAGGCAGTGGTCAGGAGATGCAGCGAACGCCGCGTGATCCGCGCGAACCTGTTGTCCTTCGTGCCCACTGGATAGGAATAGGTGTATTTGGTGTATTGATTGCAGCCAGCGTTTTTACTGCCTATACGATTTCCAGTCGAGTGCTGGGTATGTCGGAGAGTGAGGCCGTCACTGTTACTTTCATTGCGCTGGCATTCGCACAGTTATGGCACGTGTTCAATATTCGCGTTTGCGGCACAGATTTGCTGAAGAATCCCATTACTCGTAATCCACTGGTGTGGGGCGCTGTAAGTGGTTGCATGATACTAGTTGTAGTAGCGGTGTTCGTTCCAGGTTTGTCTGAATTTCTGCAACTGGTTAATCCTGGTGTCAGTGGCTGGATTCTAGCTTCAGTCTTCGCCCTTTTTCCAATGTTGGCAGGACAATTGGGACTGCAGTTCTTGAGTTTGTCGATACTTGGCCCTGAAGGGACATTGAATGAAATCCCGGAGTCTAATGAATGAAAAGGCAGTTAACACATCTTGCGTTAGTGCTTGCAACTTCGCTGGTATCTTGCACACCTATTGCAGTTACGGAAAATCAGTCGGACACATTCCATCTGATATCTGACACCGAGTTATCCCAGGGTATGCAGAATATGGCTAATCGGATATCTATCATTGCTTTGTTAGGTATGAATGATGACATGGGCGCCGAGCAGAAACGCATCCGAGTTATTTCACTACTGGATGAGATAGAGTCGCTTGCCTCCAGCATTGATGGACACGGATCGGTAACGAACTATTCCGTTATTAATCGGTATATGGGTTCGTTTTTATACGATGTGTCGCTAGCCAGACAGTTTGCTAACCGACAACCGCCCAACCTTGTGCCATCTCAGCGTTTAATAAAAAGCTGCATGGCGTGTCATGAGTCACTATGACATAAATAATCAAGAAGGATTGAATACGCAGAATTGAATCCTGCGACCTCCTCCTATGTCGTTGATGACCGATGCGCTTAGCTATTACAAGCCGTCTCTTGAATCCATCCAGTAGCAAGGCAAGACCATTTTGTGACTCTTTCGAAGCTGCAATTTGTTCTGCTACATGTCAATGATTATTGTGCCATTGATGATCCACTGGCTGCTCCGTCTTTGATACGGATCAATTCGCCGCATGTTCAGTTTCATCATGATGTGTAGCACAAACTCGGAAAATTTAGTTTACTTTGCCTGGTAATTGACTATGAAACCGCAAGTCGAAGATAAACAAGGCGTAGATGAGGACATCATCAATAAACAGAGTGTCGATTCGACGCTCTACAACCTGGGTGATTACCAGAGCGTCTGCGCCGAGTTTTCCTGGGACAAGGCAAATCAGTGGATAGATGGATTGCCCGACGGTGGTCTCAATATTGCACATGAGGCGGTTGACAGGCACGTAGAGCATGGAAACGCAGCAATTGTTGCTCTCAGGTGGATCTCAAAGGACGGGTCGTCCAGAGACTTTAGTTACGGCGAAATGGCCCATTTGAGTAACCGCTTTGCCAATGTTCTCCAGCGACTTGGCGTTACTCGCGGTGACTCGGTCTACACATTGCTGGGCAGGGTGCCAGAACTTTATGTGACTGTCCTTGGCACATTCAAGGCAGGGTGTGTTTACTGCCCGCTTTTTTCAGCGTTTGGTCCCGAACCTGTCAAGGCACGATTGCAGATTGGCGATGCCCGAGTACTTGTCACCACACGAAGTCTGTATCGTCGAAAGGTAGCCGATATTGTAGCTGATGTACCCGGACTGGCACACATCATCATCATTGACGATGAAGGCGACAGTGAAACCAAAAGTTTCGACAAATTGATGAATTCGGCATCCGATTCATTTCAGACAGTATCGACTGAGCGCGACGAGCAGGCCCTTTTGCATTTCACCAGTGGGACAACCGGTAAGCCCAAGGGGGCCATTCATGTTCATGAAGCTGTGCTAGCACACTACGCAACAGGAAAGTTCGTTCTGGATCTGAAACCAGGAGATACCTACTGGTGCACGGCCGATCCTGGTTGGGTAACCGGAACATCTTATGGAATCATCGCACCGTTTACTCACGGTGTGACTATGGTGGTGGTCGAAGCCGAGTTTGATGTTATGGGCTGGTATCGAGTGTTGCAGGATCAGCGAATAAACGTGTGGTATACCGCTCCCACTGCGATACGCATGTTGATGAAGGCGGGCGAATCGATGATAGCAGAGTTCGATCTTTCCTCATTGAGGTTCATGGCTAGTGTGGGCGAACCGTTGAATCCTGAGGCCGTGCTCTGGAGTCAACGCGTTTTCGGTAAGCCGTTTCATGACAACTGGTGGCAGACAGAAACCGGCGGCATCATGATAGCCAACTACGCAACATTACCTGTCAAGCCTGGCTCTATGGGTAAGCCGCTGCCGGGTATCCAGGCGGGAATTGTCGAGCGCACTTCAAACGGTGTTCACGAGCTTGAAGAGACAAGTGCTGTTGGTGAGCTTGCGCTGAGAAGTGGCTGGCCATCCATGATGCGCGGTTACCTGCACGAGCAGGAACGTTTCCAGAAGTGCTTTGCAGATGGTTGGTACCTCAGTGGTGATCTTGCCATGAAGGATGCCGATGGCTATTTCTGGTTTGTGGGTCGCAGCGACGATGTCATCAAAAGCGCAGGACATCTTATCGGTCCTTTCGAAGTGGAGAGCGCGTTAATGGAACATGAGGCGGTGGCTGAGGCTGCTGTTATCGGTCTGCCCGATGAGACTATGGGTGAGATTGTAAAGGCCTATGTTGAGTTGAAACCGGGCGTACAGGCCACTGAATCTATCAAGCTGGATTTGCTCGGTCACGCCCGTCGTCGACTCGGGCCCGCGGTTGCACCCAAGCAGATCGTGTTCAGAAAAAATTTGCCAAAAACCAGAAGTGGAAAAATCATGCGGCGTTTGCTTAAGGCCCGCGAACTGGGATTACCAGAAGGTGACATATCGACCCTGGAGAGTGATGAAAAATGAGCGTAACGACGGTCAAACCGAGATTGGATCATCAACATGCCATGGACTTGCTTACAAACATGCTGCGGATCCGGCGATTTGAAGACAAATGTGCCGAGCTCTACACACAGCAGAAGATCCGTGGGTTTCTTCATCTGTATGACGGAGAAGAAGCGGTAGCTGTTGGATGTATTCAAGGTTTGATGGCAGAAGATCGACTCGTAGCGACCTATCGTGAGCATGCCCATGCGCTGGTTCGCGGTGTGTCGATGAATTCTATTCTCGCCGAAATGTACGGACACGAGGATGGTTGCTCGGGTGGGCGTGGTGGATCCATGCATTTATTCAGCGCTGCGCATAACTTTTATGGGGGAAATGCGATTGTCGGCGGTGGCTTGCCGTTGGCTATTGGGCTTGCGCTAGCGGACAGAATGCGTTCGGAGAAGCGCGTCACGGTCTGTTTCTTCGGTGAGGGGGCGGTTGCAGAAGGGGAGTTTCACGAAAGCATGAATCTGGCTGCCTTGTGGAATCTGCCGGTGTTGTTCGTTTGTGAGAACAATGAATTCGCCATGGGCACAGCTCTATCTCGTTCAGAATCCAGCACCGATATTACTGCTCGCGCATCCTCGTACGGGATCGAAAGTCACTCGGTTGATGGCATGGATGTTGTTGCGGTTGAAGCCCAGACTCAGCAAGCAATACAGAGTATTCGGCAAGACAGCAGGCCGCGTTTCATTGAGTGTAAAACCTATCGATTCAGGGCGCATTCCATGTTTGATGCGCAACTGTATCGCGATAAGCAGGATGTTCTTGCATGGCGGAAAAAGGGCCCCATAGTTCGTTTTCAGTCCTGGCTGGAAGATTCTGGCCTATTGCACGCAGAACAGATTGAACAGATGGAGGCCGCTATAGATCTTGAAATAGCGGAAGCGGTTGAATTTGCAGAGTCGGGCAAGCTAGAGCCGGTAGAACAGTTGACACAACACGTCATGGGTGAGGCTCAGCAGGATGAAAGTAGTGGTGCTTTCATCGGTAAAACCCGTGTAGAAAAAGCGTCGAAAATTACTTATCGTGATGCCGTGAAGTCTGCTCTCCGGGATGCGATGCACTTTGACGAACGTGTATTCCTCATGGGTGAGGATGTGGGCGCCTATGGTGGCTGTTATGCCGTCAGCATGGGCTTGCTGGATGAGTTTGGCGAGGATCGCATACGCGATACACCATTGTCTGAATCGGGGTTCACTGGCGCCGGTATAGGCGCTGCGATTGCCGGCATGCGTCCGATTGTAGAAATCATGACAGTCAATTTTTCTTTGTTGGCGCTGGATCAGATACTCAATACTGCCGCGACCATTCGTCATATGTCGAATAATCAGTTCTCGGTGCCGTTGGTTATACGCATGGCCACAGGTGCGGGCAAACAGTTGGCAGCACAGCATTCTCATAGTCTTGAAGGCTGGTTTGCTCATATTCCAGGTTTACGTGTACTTGCGCCAGCTACCATTGGCGATGCCCGTGGCATGCTGCTCAGCGCGCTGCAAGATCCCGATCCGGTGCTGATCTTTGAAAACGTCATGCTGTATAACCAGACAGGTTCACTTGAAGTTGATGCATCGGTTGTGTCAATCGACAAGGCGGCCATTCGGCGGGTTGGGGATGATATTTCTCTGATCACATACGGTGGGTCTCTGCATAAGGTCCTCGATGCGGCTGATGTACTGACAAAACATGGCATTGAAGCTGAAGTCATTGACTTGCGCAGTCTACGACCACTGGATATGATCACGATAGAAACTTCAGTATGCAAAACACATCGTGTTGTCATTGTTGATGAAGGTTGGTGTAGCGGAAGCCTGGCAGCCGAGATCGGTATGAGACTTGCCGAGACCAGTTTTTTCGAACTGGATGCACCTCTGGCCAGAGTCTGCAGCAAGGAGGTTCCGATCCCTTATCCACATCATCTTGAGCAAGCGGCCATACCGCAGGTCGATAGTATTGTGAAGGCGGTTATCGAGCTGACCGAAAAACACAGGGTTCCTGCTCGTGGGTAAATTTCTGATGCCATCGCTGGGTTCGGATATGGAATCCGGCACGTTAGTGGAGTGGGAGAAAAATCCGGGTGATGCAATATGTCGCGGTGATGTGCTCGCAGTGGTAGAGACGCAGAAGGGTGCAATCGAGATAGAAGCGTTTGAAAACGGAATTCTGACAAAACAGCTTATCGAAATCGGCACGGCGGTGCCGGTGGGCACACCCTTGGCTGTAATAGATTCAGTGACATCATCAACGAAGGTTGATACTGAGGCTGCAGTGGAGAGTGTATATACAAACCCATCGACGCAGAGCGCCGACACCGAGGTGGAACCATCAATTCACGAATCAGTCGACCTGGCGGTATCTGCGGCACGAACAAAAGAAGTGGACTCAGCCGTTGGCGTAACTGCTGACACGAATAAGCATGCCAGCGAACAAAGCCTATTGGAAAACGCGTCAACTAACAGAATACGAATAACGCCAGCTGCGCGAGCACTTGCAGAAAACCTGGGTCTGGCGATAGACACTTTAGCTGGCTCTGGTCCTTCGGGAGCCATTGTGCTTGATGATGTATGCCGATTTTCGAGTGTAAAAGGCGAGTTTGCGCAACCGTTGGAGGCCATGCGCACGGCTATCGCTGCTGCCATGACGCGATCAAAGAAAGAAATACCACATTACTACCTGGCACACACGATTCACATCAGTGCGGCCAAGGCTTGGTTGGAATACTTCAATGCACAGCGAGATGCTTCTCAACGAATTCTTCTTGGAGTGTTGTTACTCAAAGCCGTAGCGCTAGCGTGCGAAAAATTTGGTGAATTCAACGGTTATTACACGGATGGCCGATTTCAGCCATCGGATCATGTGCATGCCGGTATGGCTATCAATCTGAGAGGTGGTGGTCTGGTTGCACCGGCTATCCACAACACTCACGAATTAAATATTGATCAGTTAATGGAGTGCATGCTTGATCTGGTTAAACGTGTGCGGGCAGGACGCTTCCGAGCCGCTGAGTTGTCTGATCCGACCATCACCGTGTCCAGCCTGGGTGATCGCGGTGTCAACAGTCTAATTGGCATTATTTATCCACCGCAAGTAGCCATTGTCGGTTTTGGTACTCCAGTTATCAGGCCATTAGTTGATGACAATGGCGATATCCATGCAGGAACGTTTATCGACGTGACATTGGCTGCAGATCACCGCGTAAGTGATGGTCATCGCGGCGCACTGTTCCTGCGATTCATTCAAAAGCAATTGGAACACCCAGAGAGCCTTGTCTAATGAGCATCACTGAGTCTGTCGTACAACAACACTTGTATCGCATTGCGCCGGATATCGATTTATCTCAGATTGATATAAATGCCGATATTCGTGAGGAGTACGACATCGACTCGATGGACTATTTGCATTTGATCATTGCGCTGGGAAAGCATTTTGATATTGTCATTCCTGAAGCTGACTACCCAAAAATCAGCAGTTTCAACAGTCTTTGTCGTTATCTTGAAGAGGGTGCGGCTGTGTAGACCAGACTGTTCATGAATAATCCGGATGATAATTCGCATTTTGATGTCGTTTTTAATTGAATTGATTTAGCGCAATATGTTTTGGTGGTGACGGGTTCACTGTTGCTCAAAGACAAGTTGACACTCGAGAGCAACCACATGATCAGTGATATTGCTGAACGTAAACCGCCTGTAGACACAACTAATGACCAATGCTTACCGTGTGGTCTGTTACTGGTTCGGGTTGACCAGAAAGAGCGTCTGCCATCTGTCATTCCGCATGCACTGGCGGTAGCTTCAGGGCTTGGTCGGCGTATTAAACTCGTGGAAGTCCTGGACCCGAGATTGCACTCAGAAAAGCCTGTTGATCCTGTTGACTGGGACATCCAAAAACATGAAATTCAGTTGCATCTTGAACATCTTGCAAAAATCTATAGTCGCGATCACGATCAGATCGATATTCAGGTGCTTGAGTACCTCTTGCCAGGGGATGTGGAAGATTGCAATGACGCCCAGCCTCCCATACTAGCGTTTGGGCGTCATGGATCAGAACTGCCCTGGCATCTGGATGAGACCAATCGAAATTTACTTAAAAACCGGTGCAGTTCTATTCTAATGGTGCCCGATGAAAAAACTCCTCTGCTTAATGTCACATATAGGCGCATTGTGGTGCCCTTGGACGGCTCTAGTCGAGCCGAAGCGGTATTGCCTATCGCTATTGCGATAGCGCGTAAACATAAAGCTCAATTGTCTCTTATACACGTTACTCCGACGCCGTCGTTAACACGAAACGGGCCGTTGAATGCAGAGGACAGAGATCTTGAAAGTCGTCTCGCCTTGAGAAATGAACGAGTAGCACACGAATATCTAAAAGTGCTCAGGGGGAAATGTAGCTCCTCAGGTGCCAAAGTAAATGCGCATGTCATGAATGAGGGTGACGCACGGCGTCAGTTGCTGGAAGGTGCAAAACGTATGGATGCTGATCTCATTATCCTGAATTCACATGGCTCGGGTGGGCATGGTGATGTGTTGACTGGTTCGGTAGCTACATTTGTATTAGAGCATGCGATGATTCCAGTGTTGATGATAGGGCAACCATTGTCTGGGTTACATGGATCTCTACCCTCAGGTTTAAACACACCTGGCTTACGACAACCCGGGCTTATATCAGGTGCGCATTGAATGACTGGCACCGCTGACGAGCATTCGCTTGCGTCAAGCCTTGATCTACTGGAAATTGTGCAAGAACTTGCTGAAAGGCAGCAGATTTTACAGGGTGCGCCAGACCAAAAACTGCTTCAGAACTTTGTGGATTCCCTGACGCCCTGGCTTGCAGGTACCGTCAAACAATGTGCTGATCCAGTATCAAATACGGATCTTGCCAGAGGTTGGTTGCTTGATAATGATTATCAGATTCGTCGCACCATAAGACAGATAAAGCACGACTTACCTGGTGAGTTTTATTTGCGTCTGCCCGTCGCAAGCCGTGCGGATGCCCAAAGCCTGCCCAGAATTCTGTCCATTGCCCAGGAAATCGCATCTACAAAGCACTTACAGTTAAGTCTTCCAAAAATCATTGAACTTATTAATACCTACCAGAGCATCCAGGGGTTGTCAGAAGCCGAACTATGGGCATTTCCAATTATGACCAGAATTGCGTGTCTGGACATACTTCGTCAGGCCTGTGGTGTAATTTTCAACCAGGGAATGGCCGATATAAATGAAACGCTCTGCGATATAGACGCACATCCGGCGTCGTCTGAACCATCTGTAAAAAACCAGGATGACATTGCCTGCCAGACTGATCGTATTGCAAGTATGGTGTCCGCTTTGGTTGAGCTGAACGAGATTGACTGGCATGAATTTGTTGATAGCACAAGTCAGATTGAATTGTCATTAGCTAACGACCCTTCACATGCCTACAGTAGAATGAACAGGCAAACCAGAAATCGCTACAGAGCTATTGTAGAGGACCTGGCTGATCGAAGTCGCTACAGCGAGGTGCAAGTTGCCCTTCAGGCTGTGGAAACGTCACGGCTACATCCCTGCGAAAGCCGACAGGCGCATGTAGGCTATTGGCTGATTGATGAGGGCTACGCTGATCTGGAATCGCGACTAGAATGCTCAATCGCCATAAAACAAAGAATAATAAGATACTTTTCTTCGCGCGCAAAACCAACGTATGGCTTGGCTAATCTTCTGTTGGTTTTGCTTACTCTGATAGTGCCAATAACGTATGTTATTGCTCAAGATGGCAGTCTCCTGGATATTCTCTATACCATTCTTCTCTGTTTGATACCTGCCAGTGTTATGTCCTTTGCGCTGGTTAACTTCGTTGCGCTCAGGCAAGTTCCTCCGGCCTTTCTACCATCGATGAATACTCGCTACGGTATTCCCGGCAATGCGAAAACGGTTGTCGCTGTTCCGATTATCGTAGGATCGTTGGAAGAGGCCAGGTACAGCATCGAAAGACTGGAGCTACGTCACCTGGCGAATCCGGAAAAGGGTTTAACTTTCGTATTGCTGTCTGATCCTATGGATAGTCGAACACGGACGCTTGATACTGATCATCTGATAGAAGCAGAACTGGCATCGGGTATCAGAGATTTAAATGCCCGGTATCGCGAATCAATCGGTGATCGATTTATTTTATTGCATCGTCATCGTGAGTACAACACCTCTCAGGACTGTTGGATGGCTTATGAGCGTAAACGCGGAAAACTGGAACAGTTTTGTACACTGTTGACAACAGGTTGCCTGGCGCCGTTTGCACTCATTGAGGGTGAGGTGGATTGTCTTTCAGATGTTCGCTATATGATAACCCTTGACGCCGATACTTTACTGCCTCCGGGTGCTGCACTGCAGCTGGTCTGTACGCTGGTACATCCGCTAAATAAAGCAGATGTGAGCGCAAATACCGGACGTGTTCAGGCAGGCTATACCGTCCTGCAACCGCGTGTGGAGACGTTGAGCAGCGGTAGTTCGACGTCGCTTTTTGCCAAGGTATTCGCAGGCGACTGTGCAATAGATATATATTCCCACGCCGTCTCGGACATCTACCAGGATTTGTTTGGCATTGGTAGCTATGTAGGTAAAGGCATTCATGATGTACATGAATTTCAGAAAAGCCTGGCCCAACGAGTGCCGGATAACGCAATACTAAGTCATGATTTATTTGAAGGTATACACGGGCGTGTAGGCCTTGCTACAGAAATTGTGCTGTACGAAGATTTCCCTGGTAGCTGGCCTGAATACGCGGTCAGGCAGCATCGTTGGATTCGTGGCGATTGGCAACTGTTGCCGTGGCTAAAGCGCAGTGTGCCCATTGCACAAAATAAAAGAGATAGAAATGTTTTTACGTTGCTTGATCGCTGGAAACTGCTAGACAACCTGCGTCGCAGTCTGATCCCAGCGGCACTTCTCATATTTTTCGTAGCGGGATGGACATTGCTACCGGGTAGCTCAGCTGTATGGACACTGTTTGCTGTTGGCAGTTTCGCTCCGTACCTTTTCGATGAGGCTTTTTCCGGATTGGCAACTTTAAGCAGACGACACAAACCGTTTGGCTTTAGCTATCGTTTTCGTTATCAGCTCGCCCGAGCGGCGATCGCCATGACATTTCTTGTCGCTGATGCTTTCAATGCTTTGGACGCTGTTATCAGAACAGTGTGGCGTGTGTTTATTAGCGGTAAAAACTTACTGCAGTGGACCTCTTCCGCACATGCAGAGCTACAGCAACATGATACTGGCGTGGCTATCTGGCGACTTATGTGGCTATCTCCCGTTGCCGCACTGGCTATTACCTACCTTCTTATTCAAATAGATCCACCTACCCTTATACCCGCTTTCCCAATATTGCTATGCTGGTTTCTTGCTCCGTGGATTGCCATCTTCCTGTCTCAGAAAAAACAATACAAAGACGATCTATTCAGTTATTCAAATCAGAAATACCTGCGAAAAGTGGCTCGTCAAACGTGGTGCTATTTTGATGAATTCTGCCGCCCGGAGGACAATTGGTTACCCCCTGACAATTATCAACTCCTGCCTGGGCCGATCCTGGCGCGTAGAACGTCTCCAACAAACATTGGACTCTATCTAAGCTCCATTCTTGCAGCACGCGACCTTGGTTTTATTGGTATGCGTGAGTGTGTGATTCGTAGTCGTAATGTGCTTGATACGTTGGAGCGAATGGCTCGCCATCGTGGGCATTGGTTAAACTGGTACGACACAAGTACTTTGACACCCTTGGAGCCGCGTTACATATCCACTGTGGATAGTGGCAATCTCGCTATTTGCTTACTCGCTGTTAAGCATGGTTGTTGTGAATACGCAGATCTTACTCTTCTGGGTACAGTGAATTGTGACGGATTAATCGATACATATGAGCTACTGATAGATTCCTGCAAGGCTGTAGATTCTCAGATTGACCCTGTGATCTTGCGTGAAATGAGTAACGTATATGCGCTGTTGGAAACTTTGCAGCACAAAAATAGTTATGAAAGACTGAGTGAGGTGGCGAAGGATCAGTGGCCACGGCTGGAGCGAATACTGGTTGATGGGCTGATTGCATGCAAGGAAGCAGATCCACATGTTATTAGTGAAATTCATTTCTGGCAGGAACGGTTTTCACATCAGCTGCACGCCTTACTTCGAGACCTTGACGAATATGCACCGTGGTTGTCCGTGCTTCAGATTGCGCCGGATACAAACGATGAGTGGGTTCGTGATATGCGTGCTGTGTTGGCCCCTCACAGGTCTGTGTCTGAACTGCATTCTGAGGCAAGTAGGTTGAAGAAAGAAATTTCGTCAATCCTTTTGCAGGATGTTATCGATGCGGAGTCAGGAAAATGGATAGAACAGCTGGGTAATTCGCTTGAAATGGGCTGCAGTGCGCTGAATGCGCTGCAGGTAGAATCGGATGCTTTGTCAGAACGTGCAAGTTGTTATGCCTATGAAATGGATTTTTCCTGGTTGTATGATAAAGATAGTCGGTTATTTCATATCGGCTTCAACCTGTCTGATAGTCAGCTAGACTCTAATCACTATGATCTATTGGCATCTGAAGCGCGCATGGCAAGCTATTTTGCTATCGCAAAACATGATGTCCCTCTGGAGCACTGGTTTCATTTAGGCCGCCCCATTGTGCGCCATCTCGGTCAACCGGTGGCACAATCCTGGAATGGTTCCATGTTTGAGTACCTGATGCCTCCTCTGTTCCTGCCAGGCAAGCGCAATACCTTTCTTGGCGAGAGCGAATTCACTGCGGTGTTGAGTCAACAGGCAGATGCTCGTAAACAACGTACACCCTGGGGGGTATCTGAGTCTGGTTTTGCCGAAACCGATGCCCAGGGACATTATCAATATCGAGCTTTTGGTACACCTGAATTGGGTATACGGCGTGGACTGAGTGACGATTGCGTTATAGCACCGTATGCCAGCATGTTGGCACTGAGCGTCTGTCCCGATGCTACTATCGAAAACTTGCGTGAGTTGCAATCAATGGGTGCAAGGGGTCACTATGGTTTCATGGAGGCACTGGACTTTACCGCATCACGAACTGGTGCAGTACAACCATTCAAAATAGTGCATAGCTGGATGGCGCATCATCAAGGCATGTCACTGACAGCAATCGTTAATGCACTACAAACAGATTGTATGCCACACCGATTGTTATGTGAAAAAACTTTTCAAGCGGTTCAGTTGCTCTTACAGGAAAAGGTACCATGGAGCGCACCTTCCGAAAAACCCCGTCCTGCAGATCCCAACAAGGCGAGAGGCATTAGCAAGCAGGTGCTAATTCCCGCTGTGTGGATACCCCACGGGTCGCAGCAGCTTCCTCAGGTTCAGCTGTTAGGCAATGGACAAATGTCTGCACGCATTACACACGCTATAGGAGGGGCGATTTTTCTGCATGACATTGCTCTGACCCGATGGTCCGACGATGCCGCGCGCTATGCTCAAGGATATCGTATCCATGTTCATGATCATCATAGTGGAGCACAATTCTGGTTGGGTACTACCGATGGGTCAGACTCGATGGGAACTGTGAAAACAGTATTCGCCAATGATCATGTGGAAGTGCTACATCGTTTTCGCGACTTTGCGATACGACTGGAAATTGCTATTTCAGCTCGGGAAAACGTGGATGTTCGGCGCGTCAGCATGATTAGCGAACGACCGACACTCACCCATATTACATTGACTAGCTATGCCGAAGTGGCGCTGGCAAGCGTTGCTGATGATTCACGTCACCCTGCGTTCAGTAAGTTGTTTATATATAGTCAGCGGGAATCGCAAGTTAACGGCATATCCTATCTACGCCGTACTCGACACCCTGAAGACACAAAATCCGCGCTGGTTCATAGTGTAGTGGGTGAAGATGGAGTTGAATTGACAGCCATCGAGACAGACCGTGCGAAATGGCTGGGCCGATTGGGCAGCCATGAACATCCATATGCATTGCTCCATGGGTTAAGCGACACAACCGGATGGACGCTTGATCCCGTCATGGCTATTCAAGTAATGGTAGCCATACCGTCGAGCGAAACACGTCAGTGCGCATTTCTAACCAGTGCTGCCGTCACGCCAGAGCAAGCGATTGAACAGAGTTTACGTATCACTCTTCCCGGTATTAATCATTTATTTGTGGATACGGCTCAAGTGGCGGCTCGTGAATCTCAGCACGTCGGCATTCGCGGGAACCATCTACCGCTCTTACAGACTCTTGCTTCGTTACTTATTTATCCACACAACACGTTACAAGGAATGAGTTCGGTCGATTTGTTCAAAACGATGATAGGTCAACCGGATCTGTGGTCTTTTGGTATATCCGGTGACCTGCCGATACTTCTACTGCGGATGGATGATGATTCACCTGCGGAACATTTGGATATTTTGTTGCGCGCTCAAATGTTGTGGCGTACTCGTGGATTTGTTGCTGACCTATTGGTTTTGCGAACGGGACCGGCAAGCTATGAAGAACCATTGAGACAACGACTACAGGATAGTTTACGTGATACGGGTAACTTTGCCTGGCTAGGAAGAAAAGGCGGTGTTCACTTGTTGTCAGAGGCGAATATGAGTGAAGAACAGAGTTGTCTGTTAGAGTCCACTGCACGGATGGTTTTGTCGACTGAGTCGACGCTGGAAAGACAACTCGAAGCTGCAATGCGAACGTCGGTAGACCCGATAGCTTTTCAAGCAATAGGTGCACGACCACGACAGGAGATCGAACGTCTTGAGAAGCCCGTTGGTCTTGTGTATGACAATGGATTTGGGGGCTTTTGCGAGTCATCTGGTGACTATTTGATTCATCTTGAGCCAGGTGAGCATACGCCTTCTCCGTGGTGCAATATTCTTGCTAATGAGCAGTTGGGCAGTATAGTCAATGAGACCAGCCTGGGTTTCAGCTGGAGTTTAAACAGTGGTGAGCATCGGTTGACAAGTTGGTCAAATGATCCAGTGGCTGATACACCTGGCGAGATGCTCTTTTTGCGTGATGAAACAACCGCTGAATGCTGGACGGTAACACCTACTAATCCCTATCATTCAACAGATATACAGATACGGCATTCTGCTGGCTGCACAAGCTGGTTGCGACATAGTCATGGACTGGAGCAGGAGCTGCTGACGTTTGTCGATGTCGAGGATCCTGTAAAAGTTGTCAAACTACAATTGAGAAATAGATCGGGACAATCCCGTCGTCTGACGATTACCTACTATGCAGAATGGTTATTAGGTGCGGTCACTGAACAGACACGTCATCATGTCCGTTGTTGGTATGAGCCCGATACTCATACGATTCTTGCCAGCTGTCGGTGGAACCCGGAATTCGCTCAACGTTTGAGCTTCATATCGTCGAACAAACCGCCACATAGTGTTACAGGTGACCGTCGATTATTCCTGGGAGAGCGGGGTGACGTGCTTCGTCCCGATGCTTTGCAACAGTCGGATCTTGGTGGGCAGTTTCCTTTGGGTGGAGATACTTGTGGTGCCTATCAGGTGCATCTGGATCTACCGGATGGTTGCGCAGAGGAAATCGTTTTTTTGCTCGGTGATGTCGAAGGTCGTGATGCGTTGAGTGAGTTATTGCAACATTGGCGGGCGCCGGCAGCCGTGCATACTGCTCGGCAACGTGTAGCGGCACATTGGGAGGCACTGACGGGTGCGGTCAAGGTAAAGACTCCAGATGCAGGGTTTGACTTCATGGTGAATCGCTGGTTGATTTATCAGACTATATCTTCACGCATCCTGGCGCGGGCAGGGTTTTATCAGGCAGGCGGCGCATTCGGATTTCGTGATCAACTACAGGACGTTGTTGCTCTGCTACCAATAGAGCCACTACGTGCTCGACAACAAATAATCCTGGCTGCCAGACATCAGTTCGAACAGGGAGACGTATTGCATTGGTGGCATCCCCCTGAGGGTCGTGGTGTTCGCACGCGTATTACCGATGATCGCTTATGGCTCGTGTGGGTGACAGGGCAATACATCACTGCAACCGGTGATTATACAATTCTGGATGAAGACGTGGCGTTCCTGAGTGCACCGGAGTTGAAAGAGGGCGAACGTGACCGCTACGCTGGTTACAATACGGGTAGTAGCGGCAGTGTCTATGAGCACTGCTGCCGCGCCATAGAAGTCAGCCTGGAGGTCGGAGTGCACGGACTACCTTTGATAGGCACCGGCGACTGGAACGATGGCATGGATTGTATAGGTGAGGAGGGGCGCGGCGAAAGTGTCTGGCTTGCCTGGTTTCAGATCAGTGTTATCAACGAATTCGTAACTTTAGCGAAACATCGTAATGATACTGATCGCGTCTCGCACTTTATTCAACACGCGGAGCAACTCAAGCAGGCTATCGACACAAACGCCTGGGATGGCGAATGGTACGTTAGAGCCTTTGATGATAGCGGTCGTCCCTGGGGTTCTCAGGTGAATGAGGAATGCCGTATTGATGCAATTGCACAAGCCTGGAGTGCTTTGTCAGGTTTTGGTCACGAACAGCGCACGCTACAGTCGCTTGATTCAGCGAAGCGGCATCTGATCGATCAGGAACAAAAAATCGTCAGGCTGCTGACACCGCCGTTCGATCAGACTGACAGAAATCCGGGCTACATCAAGGCCTATCCACCAGGTATTCGAGAAAATGGTGGGCAATATTCGCACGCCGCAGCGTGGCTAGGCTTAGCGTTTGCCGAGGTGAATGATGCCGATACAGCTTACGAGATTTTCAACATGATAAGCCCCGTTTCAAGAACTGCTGATCATGAATCAGCAGTACAGTATGCCCGTGAGCCTTATGTGGTCTCTGCAGATATCGGTGGTGTATCACCACAGGCAGGACGCGGTGGCTGGAGCTGGTACACCGGTGCCGCGGGATGGAGCTATCAGTTGGCGGTTCACGGTTTATTGGGTATTCATTATGGTCCTTTCGGGGTTCGAATTGCGCCCCGAATCCCACATGCCTGGAGTACGGTGGACCTTCGATTGAGACGTGATCAAGGAGAGCTTCATGTGGTCATTGAGAGATCCGAGAGTGTCTCGAACGACGTAGTTTTGACCACGGTGGATGGCAAGGTAGTTGATTGCCAGGAGTTTGCATTTCCACCCGCGGGTCATTGTAGCGAAGTGAGACTGGTTTTTTAACAGCGCTCAAATTGGCGGTAGGCTGCTCTCGATGATAGTGATTTTGGATATAGCACTCATGGCAATAGCTCCACACTTCTGTAATTTCTACCGGTGCGGGAATGTCTAATCGCGAATATAAAGTCTGATTTTTATCGCTTATGACTGTTGACGTGGATCAAAGCACAAATAGTTCGAGTAGTTCATGGTTCTTATATCGCAGATTGGTGTCGAAAGCTCAGTGCCGGATTGCGCGAATCATGATGATTGCGCAGTAGTGCTTAGCGTTGCGAAGACTGGCGGCATCGCACTTAAAAATCAGAGGTCATTTATGAATACTTGCCTGGTAGCAACGGATGGTTCAGATCATGCGGACCATGCGCTCGAAATCGCCAGTGCACTGGCATTGTCGCATAAGTGCGAAATAATCGTCGTTCACATCATTAATGGAGACAAGGCCTTTTCGAGCATGATGGAGGGTATACAAGTAGAGTTTGGTGACGAGTTGGAAAAAAGGCTGTCGTCCGTATCGCGCATTGACAAGGACTTTCAACAGATGCTGGGCTCTTCGGCAATGTTATCTCAGCATCGAGAGATCTCGCACGTTATCAATACGATATATGGTGAGGAATTACTCAAACGTGTTGAACATCAACTTTACGCGCAAGGGCACGAAACAGTCAATACACTATTGCTTGAAGGAGATCCTGCAGAGCAATTGATAAAGCACGCAATAAAACACAAGGCAGAGTTGGTGGTGCTTGGCTGTCGTGGGCTTGGACGTATCAAGGGGCTGTTTGGCAGTGTATCTCAGCAGGTGGCGCATGAATTGGAATGTCGGGTCGTATTGGTTAAATAAGTAACGTGTTGGTGCAAGCGCTGAGATAGATTCAACGCACTGTAATACAAGTGCATTTTGCAAGGTGAGCTACTTTATGCGACACGCTGCCCAAGAGTAGTCCGGCGACGTTGCCTAGTCCCCGGCTTCCCATGACTACTGTATCAACGTTATGGCTTTCAGCGTACTCCAAAATCGAGTTGACGGCCGATCCTGAGGCCACTTTCCTGTTTTTAATATCACAACCGTGTTGTTTTGCAATATCCGTAGCCGCATTAATAATCGATTTCCCCGTCTTGAGTGTCTCCTCTTTTACCCTTGAAACGGTGACATGTGCTGTCCCCATGAATAGAGATTGATCGGCGTCGGTGGCTTCGACGACATATATTAGCGATAGATCAGCATTGAACTTGAGGGCAAGACAACAGGCGAAATCAAGCGCTTTCCTGGAGGGCTCAGATCCATCGACAGGCACAAGGATACTTTCAATCATAATAGTCTGTTAGATTGCAACAAGAAACTTCACCATAACGCCAGCCCAAGGATACTCAATTGATTTATATCAAGAACGCCAGTGATCCTAACTTAAAGTTATAACGCCTACTATAAATTCACTACACCATCAAAATGACGTTTTAGCTCAAGTAAAGGCAGATGGGTGAGGTCTTTGGGTATTTCATGAGTGATGCAAGAAGCAAGTTCGTTGGAGATATAACGACGGAGTAATCCAAGCATTGCAGGCCCAGCGCATATGATCAACCGATGAAACTTATCATGCTGCCTGTCTTTTTCAAGCCTGTTTACCACTTGCTTAGCAAAAGCTTCCTCATTACGTGTGTACTCTATATGTTTTTCCATTTTGTGTTGGGCGGTACCAACACCGTTCATCCCTCGACCTTGCTGATCTGAATACCCCGGTTCTTCCCGGGCATGAAGGGTTTTGTCATAAAGCTTTTTCAACTCCGTTCCATGACCACGATTTTCAGCGATATGCGCGACTGTCCGATCAGCAAGTAGTACCCAGGTTATTATTGGCTCCATACACTTCTCCACAATGTGTGGTTACAGACTATCTGTGATAAACCAATCTGGAATTGAAGAAGATCAATTTTCATGACACTTCTTCATCGGGGGCAACCTCATTGCCCATTGAATTCATGAGTCATAGTCGTTTATTGGGTATGGACTCAGAGCCGATGTCAAGCGCAAGAGCGACTACACTGAAGGTCCCGAATCAGTCCGTCGTTCAGTGAGTAGATCCACCCATGGATGCTGATACGGCGGCCACGTTTCCAGGCATACTGAACGATGGGTGTACGAGCCAGATTTTCTACCTGTGATTGTACAGAGAGTTCACATAACCGATCCTGAGAGGCTTGCGCAGATCCGCATGCATCAAGCTCTGAATAATAAGTGTCGGCGATGTCTCTAACAGGTTGTAGCCAGTGATCTACGATACCGTGTCGATGACCATCCAATGCTGTTCGAATGCCACCACAACCGTAGTGACCGCACAAGATGATATGCTCGATATTGAGTGTGTCCACGGCGAATTCAAGTACCGAAAGAAGGTTAAGATCACCGCGATGGACCAGATTAGCAACGTTCCTGTGAACAAATACTTCTCCAGGCTCTAAACCGGTAATCACATTAGCTGGCACTCGACTGTCTGAGCAACCAATCCATAGATATTCAGGCTGCTGCAGAGCTACCAGTCGTTGAAAATACTCTGGATCATCACGTTGTCGTTGTTCAGACCAGTTGCGATTGTGTTCGAGAAGATCAGTTAACATAGAGCGAGAGTTTCAATTCCTTGTAGATGCAAATTCAACCATTGATACCAGGGTATAAGCCGCGCGTAGATCTGATCGATGTGGGCATGATGACAGTTTTTTCTCTATGGGTGGACAGACAATTTTTTACCCATTGATCAATGGCTGCCATGCCAGGTTGCAACAATTGGGCGTGCCCATCCGCAAACGCATTGAAATCGTCAAGGCTGAGGCGTCCAATTCCACATAGCACAGGAATATCAAGATCCAGTGCCTGCGCTATGGCTGGTAGAAATCCTTTACCATGACTTTCGCTTTTGCTGAACTTGTTAATTATCATGAGGCCAGGACGTGCGTTCACCGGCAGTGCCTTTAACGTAGCCTCCACATGCCAGGCAGCTTGTTCCAGTGCTCCTGCATCCAGTCGACAACCTTTAGATTGAGGTCCAAGGTCGGTAGAGATAGGGTAGTAAAATTCCGAACCCAGAATATTCAATGTCATATCGCATCGGCAACGGCTAGTACGTTTAATATCCTCTTGCACCGCGCCCACTAACGTCGAGCCAGATGATTCCAGGCGCTCGGCCAACAGGCATAGTATTTTGTCGACCTCCCCTGGCTCACCGGCGCGAACGCCGGCAATCGGCGGCAGATTTAGTTGACTCATTGCACAAGTGTCTCTAAAGCATGAACATTTTTCACTCAGGCACATTAGACGTCTGATCAAGTATAGACTTTGATCTTTATCAATTCCTTTTGCCAAAGGTTATTTTGCGTGTGAAGTGTCCGGATTTGAGCGCAGCGATCCGTGGCTCGGTTAGCGCACTCATAGGCTCATAAAACGACTTGAGGGCGTTGACCCATACCCGATGCCGTCGATGCGACGGAATATATTTATCGCCACAGTTTGCGAGGCCATACCCGAGTACCAGCAGCCCTTCCAGCAAACACATATTTTTTTCTAAACAAGAACAATAGTCAGTAGCACTACAGAGTCCTGCACGCCAGTCAACGCATGTTCTGCCCCTCCGTTCAACCAGGTCAGCTGGCCAGCGCTTAGTCTGGTTTGCGAATCAGGTGTTTTCAATTCGATCTCGCCGACTATGCAATGCACGACTATTGGACCATCCACCTGGCAGTAATCGTGTTTATGCATATCGATACCAGCCTTGATAACAAGCCGTGCCAATTCAAGCCCGCGGCTCTTGGCTATTGCCTTGGACTGTTCAGCTGGCAAATCGTCTGCCCAAGTCGCAAGATCAACGATGTCGCCTGCGTTTGCATGGTGTGTTGCCATGAGAATGTTTCCTGTGACGAATAAAAAGTAGACGGTCGTTTCCCTGGAACATCACGTCTGGAAGGGCGGTTTTATTGCCTACTGTATAAGCGCTAGTTATTCAGCCGTCGACTATTGTGTGTTTGGTGACATATATACTCACGAGTATACAATACACAACCACCGCGTCATCGTTCAGTTAGAGCGTTTATTGTGAGCAGTTGCTGCCGTTGGACTGATATGCGCGTAGCATATGACCGTATACAGTATCAGCGCAAGGATTAAGGTATTTGCTTTAATGCCTATCTGCTGTGGCCACCCAGCAAAGAATCGCCTGTACTACTCTGAGGCCTGGGTCATCAGCCTTTTTCATATAGGTCAGCAGTTGAGCCCATTGCTCCTCATCGGCCCATTCAATGAATTCCTTGACTGCAGCGGCAGAGTAGCCAGCAGGGCTCATAAAAAGATTGCTCGCACGTTGGTTGATTGATTCAGATATTTCCGGATCGAGTGTTGTAAGGACTTGTCTGGTAAGCTCAGGGTTATCGAGTTGAGCAATAAGATCACCTAGCATCAGTGTGCTTTGATCTGCAATCGCGTGGGTTTTCATATTCATCTGTTAGATCCTGGTAGCGATAACGATCGATCGTCTAAGACTATGTTTGAGTGTGTTTACCACGTAGCATGTAATGCCTGGTACAGGTGGACGTCATTGATCTACTGCACTAACGGATCCATACTTGCCTCCATATCCACGCACTCAACGTGCGCTTGCCCAGCCAGCAGCTGCAAGTACTGACGCAGTGCAGTAGCGAAACGTTGCCGCTCCATTGCCTGTGCGACGGCCGATCGCACGCTCTCGTATTCAGGCAGCACACCAGGTTCACGTGCCAGTACTTCTATAACGTGCAGACCAAAGCGGCTGTGAACCAGCCGCGGTAACACGCCAACTTCGAGTTTGCCAAAGAGCTCGCGGGCAAATTCAGGTGCACAATCCTCTTTTAACAACCAGCCAAGATCGCCCCCTTCCGCCCCACTTGGGCAGTTCGATGTATTGCCAGCTACCGTGATAAATTTTTCGATATCCCTCGATGAATCATCTGACGCGGCAGAACGTAGATCCAGCAAGCACGCTTCGGCTCGTTTGCGCAGTGCATTGACGTCTACTCCCGGTGTTACCGCAAAAAGCACATGGCGTGCATGAACACGTTCACCGCGTTCGAATTGTTCTCTATGGCCCTCATAGTAGCGCCGACTGGCATTTTCCTCAGCCACCTCGTGTATCTGTAATTCTCGATCAAGCAAAGCCTCAATGGCATCGCACGCAGCTTCACTACCTATCCCTGCCATGGGCGCAGGATCGTTACTGGCTAACAATCCTGCTTCGATCGCTGCCTGACGTAGCAATTCAGTTGAGGCACGCTGACGTAATTCATCGGGCGACAGCATTTCGCCTTCATCAATCAATGCAATACCGTTGACCTTAGGCAGCGCTGCAGCTGTAATCGTCGTTGATTCCATTGTGGCACTCATGACTTGTTCTTCGAGTTGGGAAACATCCAAGGCTGTTTGGGCGCTTCAGGTTGATCAAGTCGGCGTGATCGCACCACCTGTTTGGCACGGAATACATAGGCCAGGGTGCCGAAGCCACTCCAGACATGCACCAGCCGACTGAACGGGAAAAGCAGAAAAATGGTCATGCCTAGCACGAGATGAATCTTGTAGGGCCAGTTGAGTCCGTACAATACGGTGTGTTCCGGTCGGAAGGTGACGATGCGTTGAGACCATTCAGCCAGCTGCAACATGCTACTACCATCGGAGTGCGCAAGTGAGAAAGGTAATGTCATGAGTCCAATGACCAACTGTACCCAGAGAATGATCAGAATAAACAGATCGGTACGGTGACTGGTCAGGCGAATGCGTGGATCGAACAAGCGCCGATGGATCAGTAATGTAAGTCCGATGAAACAGATCACCCCTGCAGTACCCCCTGAATATATCGCCACTAATTGCTTTGCGTGAGCACTGATAAAATGTCCGTAGATATAATGTGGTGTCAGCAATCCTGCCAGATGCCCGAAAAACAAGATCAGTATACCGACGTGAAACAGATTGCTACCCCAGCGCAGCTGGCCGGCGCGCAGTAGTTGCGACGAGTCACTCTTCCATGTGTATTGATCCCTGTCGTATCGTGCAAGGCTGCCGATGAAGAACACCGACAGGCAAACGTATGGGTAAACACTGAAGAAGAAGGAGTGCAGGGTGTTCATGTTTTCACTCCCTCGTTGGAGTTTGTATTGTTCGGTTTAACTGGCCGCGGAATAAAGTTAAGTGGCTGAGGCTGGTCTGATAATGTTGCATGCGTTGTTGTTGCCCCCGGCAATTCGCTTGGCAGTTCACCTGGTCGTCCACTTGCAACCTGTGCAGGGTTGCCTTGTCCCTTGATCGAGCAGCCATCGAATGCCAGCGGCTCCTCCCAGGCCTCGTCAATATTCTGTTCTGCCGGTACATCGACAGGTTGTGCCTTCTCTCCAGCCAGATCCAACAGTCCCGCCAGGACGCTGGCGTAGGGGCTTTCGCGCCGAAGCAGAGCGCTGAAGATAGCGCGGATGATTTGCGCGATCTCGCCCATCAAAGCACGCGCTTCAGTCGGTGGTTGTGTCGAGGCGTATTGCAATATGACAGGGAGAAAATCTGGCAACTCACCATCCTGCAGGTACAATCCGGCTTCCTGATAGGTCTTTGTCAAATCGATCATAGCCGGGCCCCGATCACGTGAGTCACCATGTACGTGTTCGAACAGGTGCAAAGAGGTACCACGACCACGATCAAATAGTTCGACATAAATGGATTCGCTGGATAGGCCTGGACGTTTTACCAGGCGTTCAATCAGAGCATTGATTTCACTAAGGCGCGAGGCGCTCAGTGCATCTTCATCGATAAGTGCTTGCCGAAGTTCAGGCAAGTGCTCACGCAAAGTTTCATCCGGATAGCTTAAAAGATGTGCCATCACTCGCAGAGTGCGCATCATCGGCTTGGCTTTCTTCAGATAGAGACTCATGATGGTTGATTCCATGGTGCCAATTTGATGGGAATTGTGCGTTTCTTTTCGCTTCCGAAAAGGCTCGTCTGGGTAGTACCTTCCGAGCATCCGTTACCAAAACTAAAGCCACAACCACCGCGAACATTAAAGGCGTTTTCAGCATTCTCGCGATGTGCCGTCGGGATTACGAAGCGATCCTCGTAGTTGGCGATAGCCATGGTGTGATACATATCCTCGACCATTTCCAGATCCATACCGACTTCGTCGAGCACTGTGGTATTGATTACGCCGTCCACTTGCTTGCTTCGTTGGAAAGCGCGCATCCCCAGCATTCTTTTCAACGCCCGTATTACAGGTGCAGTATCGCCTGCTGTTAACAGGTTAGCCAGATACTTCACTGGGATGCGCAACTGCTCTACGTCGGGTATTGTACCAGCCCCCTCGATATGGCCGGCATTGGCAGCAGCTGTGATAGGAGACAGCGGTGGTACGTACCACACCATCGGCAGAGTGCGATACTCAGGATGCAACGGTAAGGCGACTTTCCAATCCACTGCCATCTTGTAGACAGGGCTGCGTCGAGCGGCTGCCATCCACGCATCCGGTATGCCATCAAGTTGTGCCTGTGCCATCACTTCCGGGTCATGAGGATCAAGGAATATATTCAGTTGGGCCTGATACAGATCTCTGTCGTGCGCAACGCTTGCAGCTTCTTCGATACGATCAGCGTCGTATAACAAAACGCCCAGATAACGTATACGGCCAACGCAAGTCTCCGAACACACCGTTGGCTCACCTGCCTCAATGCGCGGATAGCAGAACGTGCACTTCTCGGCTTTTCCACTTTTCCAGTTATAGTAAATTTTCTTGTAGGGACAGCCACTCACACACATGCGCCAGCCCCGGCATTTATCTTGATCGATCAGCACTATGCCATCCTCTTCACGCTTGTAGATACTGCCGCTAGGACAGGAGGCCACGCACGCAGGATTAAGGCAGTGCTCGCACAGTCGCGGCAGGTACATCATGAACGAGTTTTCAAACTGTCCGTAGATGTCCTTCTGCACGTCCTCGAAGTTGCTGTCTTTGCTACGCTTGGAGAATTCACCCCCCAAAATTTCTTCCCAGTTAGGGCCCCATTCGATTTTATCCATGCGCTGACCAGTTATCAGCGAGCGTGGTCGGGCGGTGGGTGCCGCCTTCATCTCAGGTGCTGTTTGCAGGTGTTCGTAGTCGAAGGTGTAAGGCTCGTAGTAATCATCGATCTCTGGCATATGCGGGTTAGCAAAAATCTTCATCAGTACCTGCCATTTGCCACCCTGGCGCGGTTGTATCGAGCCATCAGCCTTGCGTTGCCAGCCGCCTTTCCATTTAGTCTGATTTTCCCATTCCTTGGGGTAGCCAATACCGGGTTTGGTCTCGACGTTATTGAACCAGGCGTACTCAACTCCTGGTCTGCTTGTCCAGACGTTCTTACACGTAACACTGCAAGTATGACACCCAATGCACTTGTCGAGATTAAGCACCATGCCGATTTGTGCGCGAATTTTCATGGGTTCTCTCCCAATGCCTGGTACGCCGGTGCGAGATGATCAGCTCGGGGTGTGTCGAGCCAGTCCACTTTGGCCATCTTTCGCACCACCACGAATTCGTCGCGGTTGGTGCCGATTGTGCCGTAGTAGTTGAAGCCGTAACTGAACTGTGCGTAGCCACCAATCATATGAGTGGGTTTAAGTACTGTGCGGGTTACAGAGTTATGAATTCCACCACGTGTACCGGTGATTTCGGCACCGGGTGTGTTAATGATCTTCTCTTGTGCGTGATACATCATTACCATGCCAGGTTTTATTCGTTGACTGACCACCGCTCGCGCGGCAATCGCACCATTGACATTGAACAGTTCTACCCAGTCGTTATCCTCGACATCGGCGGCCTTGGCGTCTTCCTCGCAAAGCCAGATAACTGGCCCGCCACGATTAAGTGTCAACATCATCAGGTTGTCCGAGTAAGTGCTGTGAATACCCCATTTTTGATGTGGTGTAATGAAGTTCAATATAATCTCCGGATTACCATTGCTGCGTTTGTTGTGTATCTCGCCAGTTGTTTTCAGATCGACAGGTGGCCGATAGCTAGTCAGCGACTCACCAAAGGCGATCATCCAGGGATGATCAAGATAGAATTGCTGCCTTCCGGTCAGTGTGCGCCAGGGGATCAGCTCATTTACATTGGTATAGCCTGCGTTGTAACTGACCGTCTCGCTTTCAATACCACTCCAGGTAGGGCTACTGATGATCTTGCGTGGTTGGGCCTGGATATCACGAAAACGGATTTTTTCATCTTCCCGATGTATCGCCAGATGCGTGTGATCGCGCCCGGTAATCTTGCTCAATGCCTGCCATGCCTTGACAGCCACATGGCCATTGGTTTCGGGGGCAAGACTCAGGATGACCTCGCAAGCCTCGATATCGGTGTTGATTCTAGGCATGCCTTGAGTGACGCCAGCATCGCGTTCTACGCCATTGAGCTGGCCCAATTGTGTTACTTCGGTGTCAGTATTCCAGCCGATGCCCTTGCCTCCGTTACCGGCCTTGTTCATCAGAGGACCTAAAGCTGTAAAGCGTTTGTAGGTATTGGGATAGTCATGTTCAACAACGGTGACCTGTGGCGCTGTCTTGCCTGGAACCAGATCGCACTCACCTTTTTTCCACTCTTTGACATCAAAGGGCTGTGCAAGCTCCGCAGGTGTGTCGTGCATCAGTGGTGTTAGTACCACTTCCTTTTCGACACCCAAGTGGCCGACACAGACTTCGCTGAATTTTCTCGCGAACTCCTTATAGATATCCCAATCACTGCGTGATTGCCACACAGGGTCGACCGCTGTAGACAGCGGGTGAATGAAGGGGTGCATATCGCTGGTGTTCAAGTCGTTTTTTTCATACCAGCTGGCCGTAGGCAGTACGATATCGCTGTACAGGCAGGTGGTGCTCATACGGAAATCGAGCGTCACTAGTAAATCCAGTTTGCCTTCGGGGGCTTTCTCGTGCCACACCACTTCATCGGGTTTGGCATCGTCCACACCCAGATCTTTGCCTTGTACACCGTTCTCGGTACCCAGCAAGTGTTTGCAGAAATACTCATGACCTTTTCCACTGGAGCCTAATAAATTAGAGCGCCAGACGAACATATTGCGTGGCCAGTTCTCAGGCGCATCCGGATCTTCGCAGCTCATTTGCAGTGAACCGTCTGTTAAGGCACGGGCAACGTAGTCAACTGCACTGCTACCAGCAGCTTCTGCATCACTTGCCACTTTGATCGGGTTGGTTTTCAGCTGTGGCGAACTGGGTAACCAACCCATGCGTTCGGCGCGCACGTTGTAATCGATCATACTGCCGCCGTACACGCTCTTGTCAGCGGTGGGCGAGACAATGTCTTCCAATCCCAGCTTCTCGTAGCGCCATTGATCAGTATGTGCATAGAAATAGCTAGTGCTGTTTTGCTGGCGTGGTGGACGTATCCAGTCCAGCGCGAAGGCCAATGCGGTCCAGCCGGTTTGCGGACGCAGCTTTTCCTGGCCAACATAATGTGACCAGCCGCCGCCGCTCCTGCCAATGCAGCCGCACATCATAAGCAGGTTGATGATGCCTCGGTAGTTCATGTCTGCGTGATACCAGTGGTTTACACCGGCACCTAGAATCACCATGGATCGGCCTTCGGTTTTATGTGCGTTCTCCGCAAATTCACGTGCAACTGTGATGATTTGATCAGCTGGTACACCGGTGATGGTTTCTGCCCATGCTGGGGTGTAGGCGGCGTTTACGTCATAGCTTGCTGCGCCTGAACCCAATCCGCGATCTATGCCGTACTGAGCCGCTTGCAAGTCGAATACAGTGGTGACGAGAACGTCGCGACGATTTGCTTTATCGCCAATGCTGAGTCGTGTAGCAGGTACCTTGACGTGATTGACATTACCGGCTTGCGCATTGGATGTGAAATGCGGTGCTTCGACGCCACCAAAATACGGTAGGCCGACATCTACTATGTCAGGTGCATAGTCATCGTCCTCAAGCAACGATAGTCTTAGTGTTATGTCTGTATCAGTGTGAGCATTCTTGTTTTCAAGGTTCCATCGTCCCGTGTCACTACGACCTTCCGGTCCCCAGCGAAAACCTACGGAGCCGTTTGGCAGAACGACGTTCCCGTCAGTATCCATAGCCAGAGTTTTCCAGTCAGCATTGTTCATCTCACCGAATTCGTTGGTGCGGTCACTGGCACGCAGGTATCGATCAGGTACCAGGGTTGTGCTTCCGTCTTCCAGCGTGTGTTCCTTGAGCATTACCAACATGGGCAAGTCAGTGTAGCGACGTGCATAATCATCAAAGTAGGGGCTGCGTTGTTTGAAGTAGAACTCGTTAAGTGCTACATGCCCCATAGCCATGGCCAGAGCCGCATCAGTACCCTGTTTCGGGTGTAACCAGATATCCGAGAGTTTGGACACTTCGGCATAGTCAGGTGTGATAGCGACGGTTTTAGTGCCCTTGTAGCGTACTTCGGTAAAGAAGTGAGCATCGGGAGTTCGTGTCTGAGGCACGTTGGAGCCCCAGGCGATAATGTAGCTGCTGTTGTACCAGTCAGCCGATTCAGGCACATCGGTCTGCTCCCCCCAGATTTGCGGGCTGGCAGGAGGCAAATCACAGTACCAGTCATAAAAGCTCATGCATGTGCCACCCAGCAGGCTCAGATAGCGTGAACCGGCAGCGTAGCTAACCATGCTCATGGCAGGAATCGGGCTGAAACCGACAATTCGATCAGGACCGTGTTTCTTGATGGTGTAGATGTTTGCAGAGACGATGAGCAGGTTGACCTCATCCCAGCTACTGCGTACGAAACCGCCCATGCCACGCACTTGCTGGTAGTCACGTCGGGCCTCATCGTCTTCAACGATACTCGCCCAGGCGTCCACCGGCGTATCACACACTTCTAGAGCAGCCCGCCAACGTTCCATCAGGCGACCGCGTACCATCGGGTATTTCACTCGGTTGGCACTATATAAATACCAGGAATAACTTGCGCCGCGCGAACAACCGCGTGGTTCATGGTTAGGCATATCCCAACGCGTACGTGGGTAGTCTGTCTGCTGTGTTTCCCAGGTTACGATGCCGCCCTTGACATAAATTTTCCACGAGCATGAGCCCGTGCAGTTCACCCCGTGGGTACTGCGCACAATCTTGTCGTGCGCCCACCGATCACGGTAGGCATCTTCCCAGGTGCGATCTTCGCCAGTGGTCACACCATGCCCATCGGAGAACGTCTCCGTGGCATGTTTGAAATGGGAAAGCCTGTCCAGAAAATGACTCATAGTTAGTCCTGATTATTATGCGTAATGAATCGGAACTAGTGGCCCTTTAACTTGATATGTGGAGTACAAAAATACCAGGTTGATGAACCACCAGTTGGCAGCGGCAGTTTGCTATGCGGTTGTGGCTTGACGTTCTACGTCGTATAGAAGACCGGTACTACGGGAGTAGAAAAACCAGGTGATCGCAGCACAAATGGCGTAGAAGATCATAAAGGCCCATAGCGCTGCTTCAGGACCGCCGGTGGCGGCGATCGAGGTACCATAGGACTTGGGAATAAAGAAAGCACCGTAGGCCGCCACCGCTGATGTGAACCCGATGATTGCTGCTGATTCCTTTTCAGCCTGACGAACGCGTTGCTCATCATTCAGTTGTGGCATCAAACGGTTTATCTCCTTACGCATGATGACCGGAATCATCTGAAAGGTAGAGGCGTTGCCGATGCCGGTTGCCAGAAACAAGATCAGAAACATGGCGAAGAATCCCCAGAAAGCGCCCGGTTGGGTCTTGATGCCAAGAAAGAACAGCACACCGCACACACCTGCGATCATTAGCAGGAAGGTCCAGAACGTGACACGCGCACCACCAAACCGGTCAGAAATCCAGCCTGTGGCTGCACGTGAAAGTGCGCCGACCAGTGGCCCCAGAAAAATGAAGGGCAGGGAGTTTACTTCAGGGAACTGCGTTTTTGCCAGTAGAGGAAAACCTGCGGAATAACCAATAAACGATCCGAACGTACCAGTGTACAGAACGCACATAATCCAGTTGTGCTTTCGACTGAAAATTACCGACTGCTCCGAGAAAGAAGCCTTGGCTGAAGCGATGTCATTCATGCCAAACCAGGAAGCAATCGTGGCGATGATGAGGAAGGGCACCCAGACAAACCCAGCGTTCTGGATCCAGAGCTCGGCGCCAGCGTCGGTACGTACGGGTTCTCCACCCAGCACACCGAATACTCCAATGGTGATCACAAGCGGTACGAGAAACTGCATGACGCTGACACCCAGATTACCCAGGCCAGCATTGAGTGCCAGTGCATTTCCCTTTTCTCTCTTTGGAAAGAAAAACGAGATGTTTGACATGGATGAGGCAAAGTTGCCACCACCCAAACCGCATAACAAAGCAAGAATCAGAAAGATGAGATACGGAGTTTCGGGATTCTGTACCGCGTAGCCAATGCCAAATGCTGGCAACAATAACGACGCGGTGGTTAATGTTGTCCATAGTCGCCCACCAAAGATTGGCACCATGAAGGAATAGAAAATACGCAATGTGGCACCGGATAAGCCGGGCAGTGCTGCCAGCCAGAACAGCTGGTTGTTAGTAAAGTTAAAACCAATAGCCGGTAACTTGGCGACCACCACACTCCATACCATCCAGACGGAAAAGGCAAGTAAGAGGGCGGGAATAGAGATCCATAGATTACGTTTGGCGATTCTCTTACCTTCCGTTTCCCAGAATTCATCATCATCCGGGCGCCAGTCCTTAATAGCTTTAGCTGATAGAGCGCCGTGCTTTTCAGTGCTGTGCAAAGTCTGCATTTCGGGTAACTCTGGTAAAGCGCCCAACTCAGTTGCCAGAGCCTTGCGTTCCATATGTCGAACGGAGAGATGCATCCAGAGCATTGATACTGATACAACGACGAATAGCAACATAAAGCTACTGGTCCACACACCGGTCAGATCGAGCAAAAAGCCGAAGGCTAGTGGCAGAATGAATCCGCCGAGTCCACCGATCATACCAACTAGCCCACCAACTGCGCCGACATGATCAGGGTAGTAAACTGGAATATGCTTGTAAACTGCTGCCTTGCCTAGCGACATGAAGAAACCGAGTATGAATATCGCAACGACAAAAGGCACCAGACTCATACTGGTTGAGAAACTAATGGGTCCGTTGATGCCTTCTATCACGTAGCTGGTGTTAGGGTATGCCAGCATGAAGGTCATCAGGATACCAATGCCAAATGTCCAGTACATGATTTTACGAGCGCCGAACTTGTCCGACAAGTGTCCGCCATATGCGCGAAAAATAGACGCGGGAATTGAATACAGTGCTGCTATCATGCCAGCGCTTTTGATATCCAGATCGTAGACACCTGTGAGGTAACGGGGTAGCCATAGTGCGAGCGCTACAAATCCGCCGAATACAAAAAAGTAATAAGTAGCGAAGCGCCACACTTGAAGGTTCTTTAAAGGTTCCAGCTGTAGTAATGCGCCTTTAGGCTTTGTGCCTGCCTTGCGCTGCGCTTTTAATACTGGATCGTCATCGGTTGTGAACCAGAAGATGATTGCGGTTAGCACGAGAACAATTGCCCAAACCTGTGCCACCGCTGTCCAGCCGAAAGCAACCATTACGAATGGCGCAGTAAACTTGGTTATAGCTGCTCCGACATTACCAACACCAAAAATGCCTAGTGCCGTGCCTTGTTTATCCTTTGGATACCATCTTGATACATAAGCTATACCAACGGCAAAAGATCCGCCTGCCAGGCCTACTCCAAGAGCGGCTAGCAGCATCATTGTATAGGAGGTTGCAAATGACAGGATAAAAGTTGCCAGTGCAGCAGCAAGCATTGTGATTACATTGACGATGCGACCGCCGTACTGATCAGTCCATATACCAAGAAATATTCTTGATAATGAGCCTGTTAGAATGGGAGTGCCGACGAGCAAGCCAAATTGAGTATCGCTCAAGCCAAGATCCTGTTTGATCTGTACGCCGATGATCGAAAAAATGGTCCAAACTGCGAAGCACACGGTAAACGCCACCGTGCTCATACCGAGTATGCGTGTTTGCTGCGCAGCAGTCACCCCCGGAACCGTGTCCGGGGACTGATCAGCTGTTGCTGGTGTATTCATACCTTATCCTTTGTTAAGAAGCGAGTTCGGCCCGCCTGGCTCGTTACCACTACTGAGATATACTCTGGTATGTGATTCGAGTTTATTAAGAATCTGGTATAAGACGTTTGAACGCTTTGACATATGTCAATTTGGAATAAAAAATTACGAACAATGCTCGCGCTCGCCGAGTTGTTACACCTAATTGTGCGAACTAAATTGATGCAGATCAAGCCGAAACATTTACGTTATCTATTAACATGACGACACCTTCGTAATACTGTTGGCTGGAATTTTTACAAATTCGGTTATGTGATATTCGAGATACCTGGCTGGTTGAAACTTTCCGATTGGTTCGCATGTAAAGTGCATCAGGTATCTAGAGAAAGCTGCAACATAGATGAAATATTCCTGGTGTTGAATTATTGTGGATATTTATAACCGCATACCTGATTAGTATATTCAATTAGTAATTCCTTTCGAGCGCTCGGTTCTGAATGTTTATCAATAAATTATCTTCCTCATGCATAGTCGCGACTTGCCAATTGTTCGTGAATTGCCATTATTCACTGATATGAGCCAAATAAATTTCGATGCGCTGGTGAGTGATGCATGCGTAAAGTGTTTTCAGGCGCATGTCGATCTTTTTGACGAGGGTAATTGTGCAGAATATTTGTATGTGCTTTTGGAAGGGCAGGTAGAGTTATATTCGTATACAAATAGTCGTGAAACCTCTATCCAGATAATTGAGCCTGTAGGAATTTTTATACTAACGGCGGTTGCAACTGATTCTTATTATTTGATGTCAGCTCGCACGTACTCATGTTCAAGGATTCTTATAGTGCCCGCCAGCGATATTCGCCTGGCATTTAAAGATGATACTGAGTTTGCGAGAGCTATTGTCGAGGAAATGGGTCTAAGCTATCGCTTGATGGTCAGTTCTCTAAAGGATGTAAAACTTAGAACAGGAATAGAACGTCTGAGTAATTGTTTGCTCAGTTATCATAAAGCCCAGGGTGAGCATGGTATTGTGCAATTGCCTTGCGACAAGCGTACCCTGGCGTCACTGCTTGGAATGACAGCAGAGACTCTGTCCAGGAGTTTCAACAAGCTGATGTCGTACAATGTTGAAGTAAGCGGTTCACAGATCCATCTAAATGATATCAATGCTTTAACCATACTTGCCAAACCGAATCCATTCATTGAAGAGTAAGTAGCAGCGTCTTATCGCCCGCTACACTGAGTAAAATCCCTTGTAAACGGATGGTTGTCTTTAAAGTGATCAGTGTCGTGATCAGTGTTCTGAATCTAAACATTTTGCGTTGAGATTTGAGTAGAAAGACATAAGAATTCATAGGCAATATCTTCGCAAATTGATAGCATATTAAGCTAAATATATGTCCATCAAAGTTGATCTAAGCCCAGCGGTTGATAAAGATCAGGCTGATATTTTAATACTCTATGTTCTGATTTTGTGATAATGAATCGTTCTTATTGCTAGCGACATTGATGTAGGTCAGTGCTTTCTTCAGCTGCTGGATATAAAGTTCACGTACATGCGTCTGGTAGGTGATTTTCAGTGAAAAATCCAGAAAATACGTCGAACGATGCTGACCCCGAATTTTTACAAAGGCCAGTCATAGGATTTCTATCTGAGATTTGTGCCTATGAACCGACCAGGAACTTCAGTCTGTACATCCGTACTTCAAACAAAGATATTGTGAGCAGGATTAGTACACATTCAGCACATCTTTTCTTAATTGGTGAGTTGGTTATAAAAATCAAGCGGGCAGTTCGCTATAGTTATCTGGATATGACGTCACTTTCGTCACGGCACAACTTATGTTGTCGTGAGCTTGAGTTGAATAAACCGGTTCTGCCACAAATATATCAGTCTGTGATACCTATAACCCGTGAGACTGATGGAACTTTACAATTCAACGGTAGTGGAACAATTGTAGAATGGGCGCTTTGTATGCGGCGTTTCGACGAAAAAGCAGTATTGGATAATATAGCGCAGGAAAACCGGTTAAGTGTTGATCTGTCAAAAAAAATGGGATTGTCTATCGCTAAATACCACCAATCACTTGAGTCTGCAGACGTTCGAGACGGTCACGTTCGCATTCGCGAGGTTATTGAGGAACTTGTAGAAGAATTGGCTCTATACAGAGCTGTGTTTTCAGAAGGGCGTCTCGACGAATTTCAAAGACGCGGTTTAAAGGAGTTGGATAGTTGCAAATCTTTGTTGAATGAACGAGCTCAGCAAGGTTATGTGAAACGTTGTCATGGGGACCTGCATTTACGCAATCTGGTGTTGATTCACGACGTTCCTGTACCCTTTGATGCTCTTGAATTTGATGAGCGTATGGCAACTACGGACGTTTTATATGATCTGGCTTTTGTATTGATGGATCTTGATCATCGAGCATTATTTGCACAATCCAATGGCGTTCTGAATGAGTACCTTTTGCATTCGGATGAACAATCTATAATTGGTCTGCGATTATTGCGATTATTTTTGTCCTGCCGTGCAGGCATCAGGGCAATGACCACAGCTCAAGCAGCTAGTTTAGAGACAGAAGCATCCAAGTCACTCCAGAATGAGGCCAGAAGCTACTTTGCACTTGCGCTTAAATATCTTGACAGGCAAAAATCTGTATTAGTGGCGATTGGTGGTTTCTCCGGGTCAGGTAAGTCAACGGTTGCAATGTCAATTGCCGACGTTCTTGGACGCCCGCGAGGTGCTTTGTTGTTCCGTAGTGATACAGAACGAAAAGTAGCACTAGGTATTGCAGAAACAGCTACTTTACCTGAGCAACACTACACGGAAAAAGCTTCACTCGAAAACTATCAGCGACTTATTAAAAAATCGGAGTTAGCGTTAGACGCTGGTCAATCGGTTATTGTTGATGCTGTTTTTAAAGATAATGACTGTCGAGAGGCAGTTGAAGAAATCGCGTTAAAGCGAAATGTACCATTTTTCGGTTTCTGGCTGGACGCTCCAGTGGAGGTGCTTGAAAATCGAATTAAACAACGAAAAAACGATGCATCTGATGCTACTATTGATGTATTGAAAAAGCAGTTATCTGCAGATTTGGGATGCATTAATTGGTATATTGTGGATGCAGGCGACACGCTTGAAAATGTACTGGCTCAGGTTTGTTCCATTTTAAATCATGAATGCGATTAAATAAAACACAGTATCTTCACGATGACTAAGGGGTGAAATTTGTCGTAGTCGGTGACAAAGAGCCTTAAGGTGTTGTGCTGTCAATGCAGAAAAATGTGCTCAATATTTCAATAATGATGTTGACATGCCGTTTTGGTCATGTATCTTTGAACTTACCTTGCGTGTTGAAAAGCCCTTGATGTAAATACTGGTCCTACTCATTAGCGGTTTTCATTGATTAACGTTTGGGGTATGTCGCCAACCTGGCGCAAGCTGATCCGCGTAACTATTGGTCCTACTAATTCAAATACGATGGTGGCCATAATCGTAACCGCGAGCAACGTGTCGTGCAATTCCGGGAAGGCCTTACCAGCTAACAGTGCCATTCCGGACGCCACGCCAGCCTGAGGCAACATTGCCATACCCATCCATCGCCGTGTATTGGAATCGGCACCAGTGATAAAAGCTCCCGGCCAGGTCCCTAGTAATCTGCCAGAAATTCGAAATACGATATACATGCTTGCCAGTGGCAACACTGTCTCCAGATTGGTCAATTGCAGTGATGCGCCAGTTAAAACAAAGAACAGGATCATAAAGGGCCATTCAATGTCTTCGATGGCATGGAAAGGACGTTCATGATGTTGTGCCAGATTTGATACTGTGCAACCGAGCACCATGGCAGACAGCAGAAACGACACTTGAAAATAGTTGGCTAGTCCACCGCAAAAAAATACAATGCCAAGTGCCTCAATTAAAGTAGGCTCACCCGGCTTCAAACGACCCGTGAAATAAGCCATAGGTATTCCTACTAGTACACCAAGTAAAACAGAGCCACTCAGCTCTCGAATTCCATGCCAAAGACTATCCAGTGGCGCATCAATTTCGGCGCCCAATTGCAATACCGTTAGTATAACGCTGAACACTATAAGACCCCAGGCGTCATCAATGGCGACAATTCCTCGCAATGTGTCAGTAAATGGCCCACTAGCATTGTTCTCGCGGATGACATCGGTTGTGGCAGCGGGGTCAGTTGCGGTAGCGATTCCTCCTAATAGCACCGCCAATGTAATTGGCACACCGAAAAGCCACAATCCACCTGCAACTAATGGCACCGTAACCAGTACTACGCTGAGTGATATCCATAGTACGGTCTTGCCATTTGTGCCTAGGTCTCTAAAAGTAATCTTTCCACCGAGTAGGAAACCCACTAAAAGTAATGCAATTTCTGTTATTTGAGGAAATAGGTTTTCAATGGACGCAGGCAACACATCAGACATGTTTTGACCTAACAGTATTCCGAAAAAGAGTAACAAAGTGACGCGTGGAAGAGCGGTGGCGCGTCCAATATATTCTGTGGCAAGTCCAAGTAGGAAAAGCGCACCGACTGCTAGTAGTACAGTGCCCGGATCTTCGTTGGGCATGATTAGTTCCAGTAATCCATGGGTCGACTATTTAGCTTCGATATCAACCTGCGTTGAAGGAGGGTCGATAATGTTACCTGAGTGCTCATAAGTATCCCCAATGAAAAATTCAGATTATCCATTTATGTTCCAGATTCTATTTCAACAATTTGTATTCATTGGTCGCACATAACCAGAGTAAAGGTCATATTTATACCCTTTTTACAGCCGACCTTTGTTCGTATTAGGTAACACGGATTCAGGGATTTACCTGTGTTCTTCTAAGTTCAATTCACTTTTTTGCGTTATGCGTGAGGTTGAGTGGATTATTCTGTACGGTCATTGATGTGCATCAATTGAGGTATAAGCAGATAGAAATATCTATTCTCGATGCAATCGAACTGGCTGAACGATATTCCAGCTACACATTCGGTTAGCACTGATGTGAATGGATTGATCAACGTCAATGACCAAGGCATTATAAAGGAACAAAATTGTACTAGATGCGGATACAGGCAGCATATAAAGGTATTTAAGTTTTGCGAAGAGTATTCGATTAAACCAACTACGTACCGTAGAGAAAAAATGAGCTTAATAAGACATTCTAGCCGCCTTGCCATCGGATTCTGGAATTCCAACTTACTGAGTTATAGATTTTTAAGCCAACGTACATGACAACACTAAACCAGCATGAATATCTGTAAAAGACCAAGCAATTCGAAGTTTAGATTCGTAAGAATTGCCTATTGGGAAAGCAAGGCTTATTTTTTAACATTATTCAGAAAAACAGACAGATAAATAAGTGGACCACTATCAATGGACCACTATTATTAACACACGTTTCGAGCGGATGGGGCTAATTGAAGCCGGTTGCGGCATTGCCAACGGGGAAGTGATTATTGAGTTATTCTGGGGTTCAGTTTAGATTACTTAATCTACTGTGCTTCATATTTAGATAGCTGGCATGTTGAGTGTTTTTATAGCAGCAGGAAGCGGAATTACCTTAGTCCTTGTGTGAGGAAGAAATAATGAATATTCTGATGATGAGCAATACGTTTTCACCGCACGTAGGGGGTGTTGCCCGATCTATAGAACGATTTTCGCGTCGCTATCGTTATTTGGGACATCATGTCAAGGTTGTTGCGCCGGACTTTGATGGTGTACCAATAGATGAGCCTGATGTTATTAGGGTGCCTGCTATTCGTCATTTCAATCATACTGATTTTTCAGTAGTGTTACCGATACCGCATATTCTTAAATCGGCTGTGGAGGATTTCGAGCCCGATGTCATTCACTCACATCACCCTTTCCTGTTAGGTGGAACAGCTCTACGAGTTGCACACACGCATTCTTTGCCATTGATATTTACGCACCACACGCGTTATGAAGATTACACGCACAACATGCCCGGTGATTCGCAGTGGATGAAACGGTTTGTTGAAAAGCTGGCCACTCACTACGCTAACTTGTGTGATCAGGTGTTTGTTCCAAGCGAAAGTGTCCAGGAACTCGTTGTCGAACGAGGTGTGACAACTCCGGTTAACGTCGTACCGACGGGCGTCGAACTTGATCGCTTTGCATTCGGAAGTAAACAACAATCACGTACAGCTATGGGTATACCAGAAAATGCATTCGTTGTAGGGCACCTCGGACGTCTGAGTCAGGAAAAAAATATCCCTTTTCTAATCTCATCTATTATTCGTTTCTTACAGCGTACTGACCATTTGGGCGATACACGCTGTCTGATCGTGGGAAGCGGGCCTATGGAGAGTATGATAAAAGCCCGTTTCAATGAAGCAGAATTGGGTAATCGGCTTCATATGACAGGCGTACTTGATTCTGACGATTCTATAAGTGAGGCTTATCATGCTATGGATGTATTCGCATTCGCATCGCGCTCAGAGACGCAAGGAATGGTTATCACCGAAGCCATGGCTGCAGGTGTCCCCGTGGTGGCGCTTGACGCACCGGGTGTACGTGAGGTGGTAGATAGCTACACAAACGGTACATTATTGATGGAAGAGAACCTAAATGAATTCTACAAGGCCTTGTACAACATGGCGCGTGTAGATTCTGTTGAATACGATCGGCTATCACGTGGTGCCCGTAGGACGGCCGAAAAATATTCTATGGAATCAACAGCAAACACTGCGTTAGAGCTTTATTCAAGGTTACGAAATTACGATTTGGCCCATCGAGCAGTAGATTACCCGCTTTGGGTAGATACGCTGCATGTCATCAAAAGTGAACTGGAAATACTGAAAAGTACGGCGCAATCATTCTCTGAATCAATCAAGTCGTGAACAGTTCAGTCAATATTTCCTTGTATATAGTCTGTGTAGAGAGCGTTCCAACATTGATCAGATGAGTATCCAGATTCCAAGCGTCTTTGACTGTAGTCGTTATTGCTCATAAAAAAAGCACGGTGTGGTCTGCAAAAACCTCTGTGTACGTGAGAATGACTGCAACAGGGTATTGAGGACGAAGTATTTACTTGTTAGGTAACAGGCATTCCAATGCTAAGTCGTATAGAAACGAGACTTCGGCGTATAAGACAGCTATTTCGGCGTACCGAATTGGTTGCACGATTATTCAGTTGGGATCGGGTGCTGAAATCACAGTCTCCGTTAATAAATGAAGTGTTGCACCCGAGTGCTTACCGTCCCGGGCTAGTCCTGGTGCAGATTGATGGTTTGGGATACCTCGAATTAAGGAAATCTCTATTGCGTGGTGAAATGCCCTTTATTGCAAAGCTCCTTAAGTCAGAACACTACGCATTGCATCATCTATACAGTGGTCTCCCTAGCTCCACGCCCAGTGTTCAGGGTGAGCTGTTTTATGGTGTAAAAACAGCAGTACCAGCGTTTGCATTTATTGATCAGAAAAAAGACACGATTTACCGTATGTATGAACCGCGTAGTGCAATGGCGATTGAGCAGGAGTTGACGATTAGTGGAGGTGAGCCTTTATTAACAGGTGGCAGTGCATATAGTGATATCTATACTGGCGGTGCACATGAGTCACATTTCTGTGCTTCATCACTTGGCTGGAGTGATGTTCTGTCAGGGATACGCCCGATTATCTGGTTAGGTGTTGTTTTACTCTATCTACCTACAATCGTCCGTACATTCTTATTGGTAATTCTAGAGTTCCTTCTGTCCATAGTCGACATGCTACGCGGTTGGTTCAGCGGCTATGATGTAAAGGCCGAATTCAAGTTTGTACCCGCTCGAGTTGCCATTAGTGTCTTGATGAGGGATATGATTACGATTGGTGCCAGGCTGGATATTGCTCGTGGTTTGCCCATTATTCACTTGAATTATCTAGGATATGATGAGCAGGCACATCGCAGAGGGCCTGGTTCGGCATTTGCACATTTTGCCTTGAAAGGGATAGATGACCGTATCAAATCGTTGTGGGCTGCTGGCCACCAATCTACAGGTCGGCATTATGAACTTTGGATATATTCGGATCATGGGCAAGAATCAACACTGCAGTACGAAAATTTGACGGGCTCAGGTATTGTTGATGCAGTGCAAGCGGCTATCAAGATACTGATTCCGGACACAGATATACGAGTACAGTCTTTGAGTGAGCGAATTGATCAACGTCGCTACAATCTATTCGGCGGATCTCTCTTTCAAAAGTTATTTCCAACCTCGTTGCCAGCTGAGCATACTTTATATAGTAATGGCGTTTCGGTGGTTGCTATGGGTCCACTAGGTCATATCTATCTCAACGCCAGTACTTCCGGGCTGCTCGCAATGAGTTCGTTGGCGAATCATCTGGTTGATCAATTCCAAATACCGGGTGTTGTTTATATTCAAGATGATCAGGTCGTTGCTCGATGCAAGAATGGTTTACTCGTTTTGCCCGAAGATGGGCCATTACTATTAGGTGCGTCTCATTTTGCTATGAACGAGGCGATTGAGGACCTGATTGCACTAGCGCGTCACCCTTATGCCGGGAAACTGATTTTATTGGGCTGGGTGGCAGGTAGCCAGCCGCTTTCGTTTCCACGTGAGAATGGTGCCCATGCGGGAGTTGGCCCTTTGGAGACGGGCGCTTTTTCGCTTTTGCCAGAAGATCACGGCATGGCAGACGACACCGCGGGAGTATTGCGTCCAGCTAATCTGCGTAACAGAGCGTTGCGATTGCTCAGGCAAAAAAACAACACATCATTCGAGCATTACCATAGGCAACGATCCAACCGCAAATCAGGAACACTGAGAGTAGTGAGCTACAACGTCCATAGTTGTGTGGGGATGGATAGCCGTATCGCACCTGAGCGAATCGCTAAAATTCTGTCTCGTTACCGGCCTGATGTTGTTGCATTGCAGGAACTGGATCTTGGGCGATATCGAACTGATCGAATAGATCAGGCACAGTTGATTGCACGCTCGCTTTCAATGGATCATGTCTTCCATCCTGCGATGCAGTCCGACGGCGAAGAATACGGTGATGCTATCCTCACACATTTTCCTGTAGTTGCTTGCAAATCCGCCAACCTTCCCACTGTTGATGAGCGCTCTGTTTTAGAACCACGAGGTGTGCTATGGCTTACTATCGTTGTTGACGGTGTTGAGATACAAGTTCTTAATACCCACCTCGGATTATATTCTGGTGAGCAACGTGTTCAGGCGAAAGAGCTGACGTCGGAACGCTGGTTGAACCATCCTGCTTGCACTGGTCCTACCATTTTATGTGGTGACATGAATGCGACTCCACGATCTGCCACTATGAAAAAGTTGTCTGAGTATATGCTTGACAGTCAAGCTATAGGGCCGGAGGTGGTACAGAAAAACACGTTCGCCAGTCGAGTTCCCACTTTGTGTATTGATCACGTATTGTTGCGTAATATAAAGCGTGTTTCATCGGTGCAGGTTCCCAGTACAGAGCTTATTAAGCTTGCCTCAGATCATCTTCCTTTAATAGTTGATCTTGAATTCGACATGCCAGTTTGATGTAAATCAACAGATTCGTTGATTTGCATGCCATTGTTCTTGACAGTCTGGAACGATGGTTAAAAATATGCTTAAAGACACGTCTCTTGAAACACCTGTGCTAGAACACGGTCACAGATTGGACGACATTGTTTCTCGCATTGGCGATCGGGGGAAGTCTGAACGCTTTCTCAAAGACATGGTTTACGGGGGAGTCGACGGGGGAGTAACCACTCTTGCCATAGTTTCGGGAGTAGCAGGCGCCGGGTTACCTGGATATATCGTTATTTCGCTGGGATTAGCCAACGTGCTGGCAGATGGATTTTCTATGGCTGCCAGCAATTACCTGGGCAACAGGACTGAGCTTGAACGTCTGTATCTGCTAAAAGCCATGGAGCAGCGACATATCATTGAATGTCGTGATGGAGAGTTGAGCGAACTCAGGGTCATACTTCAACGCAGGGGACTGGGTGGCCACAAACTGGAAGAGGCTATACAAGTCATTTCATCTAATACACATCTATGGATTGATCTCATGTTATTAGATGAACATGGTGTATCGCCAGTGGAAGCACGGCCAGTGAGTGCCGCGGCGTATACATTTGCTGCGTTCGTATTGTGTGGTGCTGTACCTCTTGTTCCGTTTGTATTTCAATGGCAACAGAGCTTTCTCGCAGCTGTGTTGGCTACACTTTGTCTCTTTGCGGGTATCGGCATTTTGAAGAGTCGCTGGTCGTTGAACTCCTGGTGGAAGTCTACCGTGGAAACCATGGGTGTCGGTGCATTAGCGGCTGTCATTGCCTTTAGCGCTGCGTCACTAGTCAAGCCATTTTCAGGGTGATATCTTTAGAAATATGCATTTTAAATGATATACCCGGTTGACAATTAAATATACTTCGGGTGTATGAAACACGTGGCCAAGTAGCGTAAGCAGTGGATCAACATGTGTAATTTTATTGGCATTTCCGATGCGCAGAGATGCATCGTTGGTCTGGTTGCGCCGAATCAACTTGCCTCATCAGGATCGTTTCCATGTGTTAGAGTTACTGGAGAGCTTACCAATACATTGTCACTGCATGGTGTAAGTGTGCATGTGTGGAGGTGCATCGTTCGGATGCCAGAAGTGATGAAATTGCTGAAGAACTTCCTTGTTTTGCCCGTGATATGGATGCAGGCACATTGGTCATGGGGGGCAATGATCGTAATTGTACAAAAGATTTATTACTCGATGTAATAACACGTAGCGTAATTGCAAATGCCATCATTCACATTCTATTGGTTAATTTAGGCTAGAACTGATGGAGATCAATATGATTGCGCAGAGTAAGTGCTGAAATTGCCTTGACGATATGTTTATCACTTGAATAAGAGAATGGAAGTAATCGTTTATTCGGGAAACTCAGAGCTAAGTGATCCTGGAATATATACATCCGCCAACGATCTGTTTCGTTTATTTTAGTTGGCAAACGCATGACTATTGACTAAGGAGTTAAACTGACGTTAAGTATTGCCGGTGGTTTTCACGGATTACCGAGATCGCCACAAGGGAATTGACGGGTATTGTTCCGGGAGGGTTGGGCGGCATCAACGTAACGCGCTCTTTGTCTTAGGAATCTGTTACTAATTATAGCGAGGGCAACTCACCATGGGCAGTCAATCTGACATTGAGTTACGTGACCTGAAAAGGGTACAACTGCTGGAAAAGCAGAAAATGCTCAGAGAGCGGCTGGAGGCTATCAAGCGAGATATTGGCAGAGGTCTTGACCGTGACTCAGGTGAGCAGGCTCTTCAGCTAGAGAACGCCGAGGTACTGGACGAGATTGGCCGAGTGACAACCAAGGAGCTGGAAAGCATTACTAGTGAGCTCGCTCGACTGAATTAATTGCCGATAAAGCCGGTCGCTTCAATAAGGAGCCCAGTGTGATTGCGATCGGCTTTTACAAATATTTACCAACGAACCAGATTGGAAATGATTAAGCATCAGTGCTGCGACATTGAACTGGTTGTATGAGGATCATGTTCCGGTTGGTTCAGCCAAACCAAAGGTCTCGGAAATTCGTGCAATCAGTGTAACGGGAGTCCCCCCAGCGAAACAGGAGGACTCCCGTTACACTAAGGTTATGTCACAGCCATCGATGAGCTGCATGACGGGCAACACCTGGAATGCAAACAAGGTGTTTATGCTATTTGCCATACTGGCTCACAATCTCACACCTGAGCTACCAATCCGTCACCAGGGAAGAGATAGGGTTACGACAACAAAACGACCAGCATTTTGGCTATTGTTATGCAGATTGGCACATTAAGCGAATCAATATTCAACGTGCTGGGAGCCTGATATGTCCCGACGGTACATTGCCTTTTTAATGGCTGCCAGCGATACAGTGCAAATGGCTGCCAGCGATACAGTGCAAATGGCTGCCAGCGATACAGTGCAAATGGCTGCCAACGATACAATGCAAATGGCTGCCAACGATACAATGCAAATGGCTGCCAACGATACAATGCAGTTGATTGTACTCACTTTCTACCAACAACGGAAAGCACAGCAGCCTGAAAATTGCTGGTTTACGCAATACTCGGATTTAAATGACGTGTTATGTCGTCTATAATTTAATATTGCATAAAATTTCGGCCGAAGGCGGCACCGCCCGGAACCGCTTCGCTGACTTCATAGTAGCATCTAAGTACCAGAGTTGGCCCCACCGTACTCTTTTACCTTGAGCTTACCAGGAATGATTAGGCCTGCGCGGCCCGACGCAACCCAGTAATATTCCGTGCAGTGGGGACCGCTTCCGGTGCCTAAATACAGCTCTAGAGGCTTCTGGACTCGAAATTTTATGCTCTGTGATTGGGGTTTCCCATCTCAATGATAATCCACGCTCTTGAGATGGGCAGGTCACTACATAATGTCTAGGGTATAGAAACTGGAACACTTAATAATCATGATAATCGCCAACCGTTCGATCACCACCAAAGCATCGCCTGAAAGAATCTGGGACTTCTGGAGTGATGTTGAAACCTGGCATACATGGGACGACGGACTCGACGGCGCTGCCATTGAAGGCGAGTTTGTTGCAGGTGCAACAGGATGGTTAAAGCCTGCCAATGGCCCTAAAGTGAAACTTGAACTTGTAAAAGTGCACACTAACAAGTTCTTTCAAGACCGAACGCAGCTGCCGCTGGGCTGGATTGATTTTTTCCATACTGTTGAAGAGATCGGAGATCAAACCAAAATTACCCAACAGATCGAGATGACTGGGCCACTTACCTTCATTTTTTCAAGGCTTATTGGCAAGGGGCTAAAGCAACGATTGCCCTCGGTAATGAATACTCTTGTCAGACTGGCTGAGGAAGAGCGGACCGCAAATGCGTAAAGTCGTGGAAAGACAAAACGCGATTTTGACAGGCATGAAGCAGGGTGTTGCTCAGTAGTTATTGTTCTGGATGCGGACAGCTATAACCGCGTTTTTTCTCATCTTACGCAGACTCCGTGAAGCTACTTTGTTTATAGCGAAAGAAAGCCGTGACGATCCTATTGGCTTTGTGGTGAGTCGGTAATATTTGCAACGTGGCTGAACTTTTATTGCGGCTGAAATACACTTGTGCTTCTTTAAAAGCAATAAGGATTGAATAAAATGCAGAACTTACAGCGATTGGCGTCTGTTGTCGTACTGGGTGTTGTTCTGGGACTGGTCGCCGGTTGCGCCAGTACTGCGACAGATGAAAGTACAGGACAGATGGTAGATAGTGCGGTTATAACCACTAATGTAAAAGCTGCATTGGCAGGACAGGAACTGGATACGCTGCTTAATATCGAAGTCGAGACGTTTCGCGATGTGGTGCAATTAAGTGGATTTGTTGATTCAGAAGAGGAAAAATCTATGGCAGGGCAGATTGCAGAGGAGGTTGAAGGGGTTGTGCGGGTAGAGAACAGTTTAGTGGTAAAGCCACCGGCTAGCTAGCACAGGCTCTATCGTATACAGGGCAGTAACGCTAAGCGCTATCAGATGTCCACAAATGCGATGTCCACAAGGGCGTGCTTTTATAAGCCGACAGGGAGCTGTTTAATTGCTCCCAATTTTTTGATATCAAGTGAACGCCATGGACATCGGTAGCGCGAAGGTATAGCGCAGCCGCCATTATATTGACAGAAAACATTGATAATACTTGAGGCAGTAAGATGAAATCACTCCCGGCACATTACTATGGCTTTGAATCATTTTTGTCGCCATGGAAATCCGTTGCAAGCAACTCAGCAATAGTGATTGCGCTAAGAGTAACGTTAATGCCTTGGTTATGGAGTTATGATCCGAAAGCGGCGGATAGGGAGATGCGCAAGATGATCTCGGAAAAGATGACGGCTTGGGAGGCGTATCAACAACAACTGTGGCAGGAACCCATGCGGTTTGTGTGGGATTTCAACAGTTTATTGCTTGCTGGCAACCATGCCCATTCGTTTAAATCAGCCATGAGCCGATCCGGACATAGACTGGCAAAGCCGTATGCCGTTAAAGTGAAGGCGAATCGTCGTCGATTAAGTCGCAGTGCCAATCGGTAAAGTTCCTCAGCTGCAAATATGTTTCCTACGCAGTTCTTCACGATTTACCGACGTGATCGGCTTACATTCTTCACGAACATTTATAGAACTTGAAGCCTATGCCAGTTGAGGACTTATGGCAAAGTACACTGCACGGGCGCTGTATAACAGACCGCACTACCGCACAAGAAACAGTTTATGGATCGTTCAATAGCCGTGGTCGGCTTAGGCCCTCGAGGACTTTATGCGTTGGAGTGTCTCTCAGCCGAGCTTAATCGCAGAGCCTCGGGGCATCTAGCGACGTTAACGCTATTTGACGACAGCGGGTATCCGGGTTCTGGTCCCCACTATGCGCATGATCAATCACCGCTGAACCTGCTGAATATTCCTTGCCGGGAGGTACCGCTGCCCAAGAGGTGCGCTTCATCCGGAATTATTGAACTGCCTGCATTCCCCGGATATCTGGATTGGCAGAAAGAGTTCCAATTGGTGGACGAACTGGGGTACGACGTATATCCTTCCCGCGCCAGCGTGGGAAAGTACCTGCAAGCCCGCTTCGACTCATGTTGGGAGGCCTGGCAGGCAACTCAGGATTGCGTGCTCGTGAAAGACACGGCGTTGCACATTGATTCATCCTCGCAACGCAGCTTTATTGTTGATAGCAGAGGTACGCGACATGGCGAATTCACGCACATACTGCTAGCGCTTGGACACCAGCCCGTGGAGCCAGACGAATCGATGAGGCATTGGTTACGCTATTCCGATGCATCACAACATCGCTGTTTAGTGGAGCATCCGTATCCCACCGACCGCTTTATTCGCTCAGATGAGTTCTTACAGCGTCGCATAGCAGTGCGGGGTATGGGGCTTAGCATGATTGACACCGTAAAAGCCTTGACGCAGGGTAGAGGTGGCCAATTCAGCTTGAGTAATGACAAGGCCATGCGCTATCAATACGACCCCTCAGGTCGTGAGCCCAGCCAGATACTCCCTTTCTCGCTTGATGGTTTGCCGATGACGCCCAAGCCCGCCAACGCATCAATCGATGCGTCGTATACGCCTGAAGACAGTGATTTGCAGCTACTGGAAAAAAGTCTATCGACTTATGATAATGCGGAAAATGGTGAACATTTTCGAGATACCATCATAGATGGAATGGCCGATCTATGTGCTGCAGTCTATGTAGGCTTAGGTGAGCGACGGCTTTTGCAAGAGCTTAGCCGGGAGGATGTGGCTATCGTTATCAAACGTTGGTTACACGATGAGTCTATCTATCATCCTGCGCTTGTATCGCACGACATAGCGACCGATAAGGCCATGCGTCTGTATTTAACTATGGCTACGGATCAGGCACTGATTTCAATTGACTACTGCGTGGGGCAAGTGTGGCGTCACTGCCACAAGACAATATATGAACAGCTGGCATTTGCACGCTTCGGAACACAGTTTCTCGTACCTTTCATACTGTTGGATCAGAGGATGAAGCGCTACGCATTCGGCCCGCCCGTTGACAGTGTGGCGTGTCTGCTAGCTCTTGTCGACTGCGGTATTGTAAAATTTTCGATATCGGAAGATCCTGTCATTCGCTCAAAAGACGAGGGATGGACCTTGGTTGACAATGGTGAGAAGCGTGTAGTTGATGTGATGATAAATACCGTGCAGGCTCCTCCGGTTCTGTCGAAGGTGACGTCCCCACTTGTTGTGTCGTTACTAGACGAGCAGGTACTGGTGCCTGTGAACGAATCGTTCGGCGCGATGACCTATCCTGACGGCCGTGTTCCCGTCAGCGTTGATTCAGCTTGTGACTCGTCAATAGCGTTCGTAGGCCGTTTGGCAACCGGGAGTATCGTTGAGGCTGACGCCTTGATGGAATGCTTCGGACCTGCACTTGAGCACTGGGCAAATTCTATCGTGTTGGAATAAACCACTACGGATAGTCCATTGCTTTGCTTCGCGGTGCCGTTGTTTCAGAATTGCATCGATGGGGGGCGCAATTTTTCGTGCAGATTGATATTGCATGCGTTTTTTACCCGGTGAGCATAAACCTGATAGCTATTTAATCCTTTTCCTTGTCGGGTTTGATAGTAGGTTTGATGTACTTCATAACAATGACAATAGAGAAATTTGCTACGGATAGGGCAATGGCGAGCGACCAGAGTTGAAACCCCACTGCTGGCCCTAACGCGCCGGTCACCCGAATGGAAGCGGCAGATGCAGTACCTCTGACGTGATCTGAATTTTTCAGGATTGCGCCTCCACCGACAAACCCGATTCCAGACATTAATCCCTGCGTGATGCGTAATAGCATTTCATGCTCTTCAGGATCCACAAGCGAGAGTCCTGTCATAACGTAGGCACACGAACCCAGTGAAACGAGTGGAAAGGTACGCAGGCCCATGCTTGGCCCCTCGCGCTCTCGATCCCAGGCGACAGGCAAGGCCAACGCGACACTGCCACACAGCTGCAGTAACATCATTACTACAGTGGGTAAATCGTTCATCGTCTTTGTTTAACCACGCTTTAAAAAGATCCATTCTGATACGAGGAAGATGTATCTGACAGGGAGGCGGCAGTGGTATTGCTTCGGTTTATTAATCTTGGCGGTAAGCTAGCCGTATGTCATGCATCAGTGCGTAGGTTACTAGAATTACTTACTCAGACAGACTTGTTTATCCGTTAGAATTCAAGAGCTAATAAGACAAACACCGTGGCGCTACTAACAGAGGTAAATCGTGGAAGTGAAAATCGATGGATCGTCGGATTCAGAGCTTGGATGGAAAAAACTTGTTCACAAACTCGGCTTGCACGCTGAAAATGCTGTAGATCTTGTGCGCGATCGATTCCGGCAACGTATGTCTGCTAACCAACCGATGAAGATTATCGCTTTTCATGGCATGGGTAACGAGGCGAGCTGTCGCCTGCAGGGCAGGGTGCTCGAATACCAGGATGCACCCTCCGATGAAGTTGAGTCCATCTGGCGAAATCTGCAGGATAGCTACCGCCGCTTTGAGACGGATGAAGTACCAGGAGCTGTTGTGTGCGCTGATGTTGGTGGACAACTGTACTACTCAACAACTGATGATGAAGGCTATTTTTTACTCGAATTCCCAGCGCCAACAGGCGAAAACACCAACCCTCTGTCTGTGTCGCTTTCACTACCTGATTTTCCTGAGCAACACGACCACGCAACCGGTTTGGTTTTTTTCGCATCTGCACAGGCCACCTATGGGGTCATAAGCGACATCGATGACACAGTCCTGGTCACTCAGGCAACCTCTATCATTAAGATGATGCGTTTAACCTTGCTTGGGTCCAGCAGCAGCCGAACACCGTTCGAAGGTGTTTCAGCCTTTTACCAGGCATTAAGTGTGTTGGGTAATCCGATCTTCTATGTCTCGAGCAGCCCCTGGAATCTGTTCGAATTTCTGGATGATTTTATGCGAATCAACAAGATAGCACCTGGGCCGTTGATGCTACGGGATTTTGGAATTGATAAAACAAAATTGGTTGCAGGACCCCATAAAACTCACAAATTGGCGAAGATTCGATCGGTGCTTGAATTTCACCCCGATTTACCGTTTATTTTAATAGGTGATAGTGGTCAGCATGATCCAGAAATATACGCGCAGGTCGTATCGGAATTTCCTGGCCGCATTTTGTCAATTTACATACGTGATGTGGGCCATGCCGCGCGTGATAGAGAGGTACAGGCTCTGGCAAGAAAATTGCGCAACGAATCGGTAGATCTACTGCTAGTGCCAGATACGCTGGCGGCCGTCACTCATGCAGCCACTAGAGGATTCGTGGAGCATGATGCTGTTGCGGCTGTGGCCAAATCTGTACACAAGGAAAAACAAACTGATCACAAGCAAGTTGTATAATTGTCATATACCATAGCACCGAGCTTAGTGGTTAGTTGCTTGGTTGATGCCAGGGTTTAGCTCTTTGTACCCCAAAAGCACTTTGTCTCTATAAATCGGGCTCCATGACGCGATAGACCCTGGATTCTTGAGGAGCCAATTCCATTGACCGAAATATCTCGAGATATACGCGATGTACGCCACCAGTTTGCATTGCGATTTGAGGCGATTGCAAAGACTCAGGGTCTTGCAGTCAATGGACTACTGCATCTGGGCGATAGGCAAATATCGCCAGGTAAAAAATGCGTTACAGCAGAACAGCCGCTAAAGGAGCCATCTATATGTGATGAGCTTGTGACTGCGCCATACGATATTCACCGACAACAAACTCCCTGCCTGATTGTACCGGGCTTGCTCGGGGACTCAGTGCGCAATCTTGTCGCTCCTATGATGTGTGCGCGCAAACAACTCGACTGCCTGGGATATAGCGTTAAAGTCGCCTGGGTAAATGGGCGAACAGGATGTGAGCGCAATGCGACTGCACTACGTGAACAAATATTGCGTGAAGCTGATTCCCATGGTTCAGCCGTTGACATCATCGCCTATTCAAAAGGCTGCGCTGACAGTTTGTGCATGTTGGGTAAATACCATGACACCCATGATGCCGTTCGTTCTCTCGTGAGCCTGGCGGGCGTGGTCCACGGAACACCCTTGGCGGAAGATCCCCCTTTACTGCTCAGAAAGCTGCTTCAGTATTTCCCTTTACCCGGAGTTCCGGTGGGGGATGGCAGGGCGATTGTGGATATGTCACACATGGTCAGGCAGCAGTGGCTGGCTGAACACGCGCTACCCTCCAGTATTTATTTGGCAAGCGTTGTGGCAGCGCCCAGCCGGTCTCGTGTATCTCGGGTGCTCAAGGGATCGTACGACAAACTCGCCTCGTTTAGTGCAGCTAACGATAGTCAGGTTATTGATATCGATGCGATGCTTCCTGAAAGTGATTTGCTTGCAATCGTTAATGCTGATCACTGGGCCATTGCATTGCCGGTGGAGAAGCAGCTGCCCTTGGTCTCCAGATTCCTTGTTGATCAAAACACGTTCCCCCGTAATATTTTACTGCGCGCTGTGATTGACCATTTAGCTGAGATGGCATGCAAGCGACGTATAGCGGAACAACCGGAGCGCCAACAACAGGACTGAGGGAGAATTTGCTTTTACTCACTGAGTAAATCTGTTGCAACCCCAGGGCTCCAAAGTGCTTGACGGTTCTACTGCAAGTGCATATCAGTGCTACTACAAAGTGCACATCAGTTCCGCTGAAAGTGCGTATCAGCTCTACTAACCGAATAACTACGTCGCATCTCCAGGCTCTAAAGTGCAGAGCTACGTTGTCGCTACAACGTTGAATGGGTGACAGCAGCAGATCCAAGCAATCTGTGTGGTAGCCCAATGGATTGGGTGTCATCCATTCCTATGTAAGGATTGCAGTCGTCTTAGTCATCGCCTACCTGACCGGAAATTACCTATGATCTTTTCTAGACTTACCCGATATATAGCCCCACTGTTCCTGTCGCTCTGCCTTTCAGCACCCGTTATGGCAGAGGATGTCAAGCTTGGCCGAAACGCGAATGCTACCGAGCAGGCGGTAGCTGCATTAATTCTTGCGGATATATACAAACGCGCTGGTTTAAATGCGAAAGTGCAACCCATGCCTGCCGCCCGGGCTAACGCAGCAGCGGTTGCTGGACAGAAACACGGTGAGGTCGGCCGTATTCAGGCATATGTAGACAACAACCCTTCGTTAATACAAGTCAAACCTCCATATTACTACATCACTACCACAGGTTTCGCCAAAGACGAAAAAAACATCAGCATCAGCACGCGTGCAGATCTTGCTGGTTATAAAGTCGGTGTCATTCGAGGGGTAGCTCATACGAAAGCCGCAACCGAAGGACACCCTGCAACCCAGGTGGTAAGCGATGCAGATCAGTTGTATAAGATGCTTGAGGCTGGGCGTATCGATATAGCTCTGGATGCTGGTATCAATGGTCCATATATGTTGAAAAAGCTTGGTATAAAAGGGGTATCGGCAGTGGGTGATCTTGCCATGCTTGAACTGTTCGCGATTTTGCATCCGAGTCGATCCGATATAGAACCCAAGATTGCCGCTGCAGTGCAGTCTCTTATCGATTCTAATGAACTTGATGCCGTAATCAAAAAACACGAAAAAGCCTTTCTTGCAAGTGGCGCTCCAAACTAAACGATAATTTTTAAACCAGGGGGATGGGACTTACTTAAGCGAACATATTCCAAAACGTCATTCCCGAGAAAGAGGGAGTCCAAGCTATACAAGCAGCATGGATCTTCCGCTTTCGTGGGGACCAAGTGCCTTCGAGGATGACGAGCTTAAGTAAACCCTGCTATTGCATAAAATTTCGGCCCAGAACCGCTTCGCTGCTTCTATAGCAGCATCTAAGTACCGGAGGCGGCCCCCGCCGTACTCATTTTTCCTGGATCTCATTTAGAATGAC
>Ga0114953_1000080_pt1 | contig 62283 bp, 45 predicted proteins | sample SidtaG_FD_87298 | JGI IMG/M metagenome (GOLD analysis project Ga0114953, IMG submission 87298) | Marine algal microbial communities from Sidmouth, United Kingdom - Sidmouth_Male2 metaG | ecosystem: Host-associated > Algae > Red algae > Unclassified | place: Sidmouth, United Kingdom | collected...
AAAGACGGATTGAAATCTGTCTCCCTTTCTGCAAATTGGATGTGGCCTTGTAAGAACGAAGGAGAAGATGCTCGACTGTATAAAGCTGTTCAGGCTATCTCTGATTTTGCAATCAATCTAGGTATCAATGTACCCACAGGAAAAGATTCCCTTTCCATGAAACAGAAGTACAAAGATGGCGATGTAATTAGTCCGGGTACGGTGATAATTTCTGCTGCCGGAAACTGTAATGATATCACGAAAGTAGTTGAGCCAGTACTTCAAAAAGATGGCGGCGATATATACTATATCAACCTTTCTAAAGACCATTATAAGTTAGGTGGATCTTCGTTCGGCCAGGTCTTAAATGCGGTTGGTAGTGAAGCACCGACGATAAAAGATGATGTTTATTTTAAAAAAGTATTTAATTCAATTCAAACTTTAATTAAAAATAGTCAAATTACTGGTGGACATGATGTTGCGTCAGGAGGATTAATCACTACTTTATTGGAATTATGCTTCGCAGACACCGATTTAGGCGCTGATTTAGACTTAACAGATTTAAACGAACCTGATACTATTAAATTACTTTTCGCTGAAAATGCTGGTATCGTTTTTCAATCAAATAGCGGTATGATTTTTCCAGTATTATATGATTACGGAATAGACTGCAAGAGAATTGGAAAAGTAAATACTGAAGGAGAACTACGAATTAAGAATAATGGTGTCGAAATGGGTTTAAACATTTCATCGTTAAGAGATACTTGGTTCAAGACTTCCTATTTATTAGATAACAAACAAACCGCAAACGGACTTGCAAAAGATCGTTTTGATAATTATAAGCAACAGCCTTTACAGTATAGCTTTCCGCAATCGTTTACTGGTATCTTGCCTGTCACTTCGAGCGGAGTCGAGAAGCCTAAAGCGGCCATCTTAAGAGAAAAAGGAAGTAACTCCGAACGTGAAATGGCAAATGCCATGTTCTTAGCGGGTTTTGATGTAAAGGATGTGCACATGACTGATTTAATTTCTGGTCGTGAAACCTTAGAAGACATTCAATTTTTAGGTGCCGTTGGTGGCTTCTCGAATTCTGATGTGCTAGGAAGTGCCAAAGGATGGGCTGGCGCCATCAAATACAATGAAAAAGCAAATTCGGTAATAAAGAAATTTTTTGCAAGACCAGATACCCTTTCGATAGGAATTTGTAATGGTTGTCAATTATTTATGGAGCTAGACCTCATCAATCCCGATCATGACACCCATGGCAAGATGACCTATAATGATTCAAATAAACATGAGAGTAATTTTACCTCGGTAAAAGTTCAAGAAAATAATTCTGTAATGCTTTCTAGTTTAGCAGGAACAACATTAGGCGTTTGGATATCACACGGTGAAGGTAAATTTAGCCTTCCACTTTCAGAAGACCATTATGATATTGTTGCGAAGTATGGGTATAAAGGGTATCCTGCAAATCCGAATGGTAGTGATTTTAATACTGCGATGCTTTGCGATTCAACAGGCAGACATCTAGTGACCATGCCCCATATTGAGCGTTCGACTTTTCCTTGGAATTGGGCGCACTACCCTGCTGACAGAAATGATGAAGTATCACCTTGGTTACAGGCTTTTGTGAATGCTAGGGACTGGGTTGAAGAAAATAAAATACTAAAATGAGAATAGATCAACCATAACCAAATGTTGACCTATTCATGGAAACCGAAATAAGAACTTACTTTTTATTTAACCATTATTCTACCTGACCATGCTTTGTCATTGGTACTTTTTAAGTTATACAAATATATACCTGGGCTCAACCCTTTTCGTATAATTTCTATTTCATTTTGACCTTTTAACGTATCACCTTGTAGACTATGGCTACCTATTCTAGTACCATTTAAGGTGTATAATTCAAAGGTGTAGCTTGCTGCGTTATCTTCATAAAAGTATAATTTCGTCTTTGATACTAATGGGTTTGGCATAACTACAGCCTTGCTTGTATCCATAACAAGATATCCTGGACTGAGATCTTGATTCGTAAATTCGATATTTTCTAAAATCATTTCTTTCTCAGTTGCTTGACCATTTGTAGCATGCAATTCAAAGGAAATAACTTTTAAATCTGAAAAATCTTCATTCAGAGTTTCATCTGAACTAAAATCACTTGCAGTTAGGGAGTATAACGAACTCTCATCGTTTAACTTAATTTTTGCGGTAGCCGTTTGCCCATTTCCTTTTAGAAGTTTGACTTCCAGAAATCCAGTTCCTGAAGCTTCAAAAACGAAATTAGCGTATTCTGATAAATCGACAGCTGCAAAACGAGGACTCAAAGCTCTATAAACTCCTATATAATTACTCGTCACACCTTTCAATTGCACATTACGTTCGATACGATATCCATCACCCATATAAGACAAATCATTCGGTAACACCTTATAAATTTCGGCAGATGAAGTTTCTGAAGAATCATCTAAACCCCAGGGAGCATCGGCAACAAAAAGATCGTCAGGGGTGCTACCTTGATCATCGCTAATTCGAAAACCAAGATCAAATAGGTCACCCGTTTCAACTTGAATCGAATTTATATACCCATCAATAAGAGAAGTGGTACGATATCCTTCCGATTGACTTGTCTCTGTTCTTTTAATACCGCCCTCTAAAAGTACTGTTTCTGAATTGTTATTGTTGATTAATTGCATGGACACCCTCCCATTTTGATATTTTGCAGATTTCACAAACACAGGTGGGGGCGAACTAGCTGCGTAGTCGCTTATGGGATGGTTCACTTCCAATAAACTCAATACCTCTTCACCTAAAGTCAGTAAATTATCGATTGAGCTTGACCAAATTTGAAAATTATAGTAGGATGCATCTTTTGCAAAGGCATCAATATTCCAATGTGATTCAATTACAAACTGATTGTCAGTTGTTAATCGAGCAGAAAATGTCAAAGCAAATTCTTGACTGCCATCGGGCTGTTTGATAATTGATTTAATGAAGTTTTTTTCACGTAGTTGAATCGTTGATACAGACAATAATTCTGCGCCTAAAAAGCGATCACATATAAATTTGCTGTGCTCATACACTTTATCTTCAGTCTTTATAACCATTAAGGCGCCAATAGTATTGGTGTCTTTTAAGTAGTCAACAGAGTAAATAGTACTCGCATTGGTTAGGTCTAGTAAATCTGCAGCCGAAGATTCTACTATTTCACTTTCATCAATAACTCCTAAAGGAACCAAACTTTCTAAGGGAATATTATTTTTAGCGGTACTAGATTTCTTCATATAAGAAGCCCCTTTTTTAATCCGTTTTGCCGTTGATGTATTAAAAACATAATTATCCTTCACCCGTTGATAGTTTCTTCGTCCAATTCTATCGGCTAAACGATCATTACTTTCAAGTCCGCCTTTATTAGCTGAGGAAGTGTAGGTGACTGGGCAAGCATTAACGCCAGAACAAGATGGATCATCGCAATCGACCAAACCATCACCATCATCGTCAACACCATTAGCGCAATCTTCTTGTGGCACAGGTGCAGTTGGGCAACGTGCGCCATCATTACTTGCACTTGCGGGGCCATATGCAAATATGTTTGACTTTATAAAACCATCTGAAACATTTTGAACTTCGTTAATAATATAAACAGCACCTGTCTGATTTGCAGATACGTAAAAATTACCACTAGCATCAAAGTATACCGCTCCATAGGTATAATTCAAACCTGATAAAATAGGAACCTCACCTAAATCTTCTACAGCACCCGTCTCAACGGTAATTCGATACAAATGGTTTGATCCTTTGGTAACGGCATAAAGTTGATTATCAACAGCATTAAAAGCCCAATCATGAATACTAAGATTTGTTGAAAGATTAAATGAACCTAGATATTTTAAATAGGTATTTGATTCTGGGTTTAAATCAATACTATAATACGTTTTACCACCAGCTTTGAAATAATAGACCCCTTTCGAATTTATATCACCAACATATTTATTTCCACCCGGTAAGTCTGGAAAACTAAAAACTTCTGTAGAAAAGTCTTTCCCAATACGCACTATAGATTGTGAGGGACTAGAAAGATACCCCCAGATATATCCATCTGCAGGATTGTATGCAGTTGCGTTTATGTTTCCTGGTACAATTTCTTCTGCAACCAAATAAGATCTTCCAGAAGCTAAATCAATTGCGTAGACATCTGAATATTGAAACAGATAAGCGCTATAATCACAATTGAATGGTGTTGATTGAGCAATCGTTTGAAAACTTAATGGTAGTAACAAAATGATTAAAAGAACTTTAATAAAGTTGCTTTTATTAGTTAGGTAGATTTGTTTCATGATTTGGGGTTTAAAATTTATCATTGCAAATGTAGAATATATTAGATAAGATTTTTCTTACATTTGGTTGAAACTATAGTTATAACTTGATAATTAGCAGTTTAGTATAGACGAATGGTTTACGACACTATTCTTAATGCAAATCATACACTTTATTATCATTTGAACTGAAATAATCGCTATTTGCTTTTTTGAGGTAAGATTTTTCAAAACCATTCGCTTTCCCTATTTTGCAGTAACTTAACAGAAACCTAGTATGCAAAATATTACCAGACTATTCGACTTTCCATATTACCAATTAGAAAAATATAAGCTCCCCAACTGTTTTTTAGATAAGAGAGATGGAAAATGGGTGCCGATGTCAACACAAGAATATGTGGACAAGGCTAATTCCATTAGTCGTGGATTGCTTAGAATGGGCGTTAAAAAAGATGAAAAAATTGCCTTAATTTCCATGACCAATCGTTCTGAATGGAATGTAATGGATACTGGTATTCTTCAGTTGGGCGCACAAAATGTTCCTATTTATCCAACCATTTCAGAAGAAGATTATGCGTATGTACTCAATCATTCAGAATCTACGTATTGTTTTGTTTCTTGCGCAGAGGTGTATGCAAAAGTGCTAGCAGTTAAAGATCAAGTACCAAGTCTTAAGGAGGTGTATTCTTTTGATACTTTAGAAAATTGTAAAAATTGGAGTGAAGTTTTAGCATTGGGTGCTGATACGTCCAATCAAGATGTGGTGGAAGATAGAAAAGCAAGCGTACAACCCGATGATCTAGCTACACTCATTTACACCTCTGGAACCACAGGCCGACCGAAAGGCGTAATGTTATCTCACGGTAATATTGTATCGAACGCAAAAGCTAGTGCTGGGCGATTACCTATTGATAAGGGTAATGCCCGTTGTCTCAGTTTTTTACCAGTTTGTCATGTATACGAGCGTATGATGATTTACTTATATATGTATGATGGGGTAAGCATTTACTATGCAGAGTCTATGGAAAAAATTACAGACAATCTTAAAGAAGCTTCTCCCAATGTAATGACCGCAGTTCCTCGATTGTTAGAAAAAGTATATGACAGTATCTTAACAAAAGGCGGTGCTCTTACCGGACTCAAAAAGAAAATTTTCTTTTGGGCCGTTGATTTGGGATTAAAATATGAACCATACGGACAAAATGGATGGTGGTATGAAAGAAAACTTGGAATAGCAAGAAAATTAATTTTCAGTAAATGGAAAGAAGCGTTGGGAGGAAACCTTGATGTCATCTCATCTGGTAGTGCTGCACTACAGCCAAGACTAGCACGTATTTTCAATGCAGCCGGCTTAGGTGTAATGGAAGGCTACGGACTTACAGAAACCTCGCCGGTAGTTTCAGTAAATGATATGCGTGAAAATGGGTTTAAAATAGGCACCGTAGGTAAATTACTAAGCGATGTTGAAGTTAAAATTGCTGACGATGGGGAAATCTGCATCAAAGGACCTAATGTGATGCAAGGCTATTATAAAGACCCTGAGAAAACTGCGGAAGTTATGAAAGACGGCTATTTCCTCACCGGAGATATTGGAGAAATAGATGCAGACGGCTTCTTAAAGATTACAGATCGTAAAAAAGAAATGTTTAAAACTTCGGGAGGCAAATACGTTGCCCCTCAGTTATTAGAAAACCGTTTTAAACAATCTCGATTTATAGAACAATTAATGGTTGTTGGTGAAAGTGAAAAAATGCCTGCTGCTATAATTCAGCCTGACTTTGCTTATTTATTCGATTGGGCGAAGGAAAATGGTATCACAATAAGTGAAAATTCTGATATCGTTTTAAACGAACAAGTATTAGCGAAGTACCAAGAAGAAGTTGATTTGGCAAATGAAGCTTTTGCAAAATGGGAAAAAGTTAAAGTATTTCGTTTGACTCCAGACATTTGGAGTATAAATGAAGGACACCTTACTCCTACTATGAAACTGCGCCGGAAGATTATTAAAGAAAAATACATGACCTTGTATAATGATATATACGGACATTAATTTTATGCAACTGCAAAGGTAAAATCGTTTGTCCGATTCCAACTATAAAAATTTCACAAATCAGCAGTTAAAAAAAAGTATCGCACTTTGTTGATCATAGCACTACTAGTTGTCATACTAATGGTCGGCATACTTGGCTATCATATGTATCTGATTCGAACAGAGGAAAATCCACCGAATTATAGCCTGATTATTGCAATATTTATGGGTCCAGCGGCTGGTAGCTTAACAGTTTGGGCTGACAAATACGGTAAAGAACTTAGAAGTAGAAAAGCTTCTGACGACCACTTATAGCATTCTCTTCAAAAGAAATAAAGCTATCAATTTTAAAATCCGTTTTTTGAGAGTGCTAGAACGGTTTTGTTTTTTAGTTTAGTTCAACCCTTAGCTCTTCATCGAATATATCTTAACAGCGCTTTTTTTTATATAAATTTATTATGCATGCATAATAAATTTATCTATCTTTGAGATTCCACATCCAACTTTATGAAAGACACCACCATTGATTATGTTCTTAGAGCTACTTGGCAAGCAGTTGCTCGAATGTATAATGAGGAGGCGAAAGAATTTGATTCGACTATGGCAGTTGGGTTTACCTTATTAAGTATAGATCCTAAAACAGGAACGCCATCCACAGCTTTGGGTCCTAAAATGGGAATGGAAGCCACTAGCCTCTCTCGTATTTTGAAAAGTATGGAAGAGAAAGGTTTAATAATTAGGAAACCAAACCCCAATGATGGTAGAGGTGTTTTAATTCACCTCACAGAATTTGGTCTGGAAAAAAGAGATTATTCTAGAGATGTAGTCCTGCGTTTTGATAATGCAGTAAAAGAGAATATTTCTGAAGAAAAGCTAGCGAACTTCTTTGAAGTAATGCTAACTATCAATAACCTAATCGTAGAAAAAAAAACACATACAAAAGAAACAACTAATTAACAGGAATCTCATACATGAACAAGCACATTAAAAAAGTAGCGGTAATTGGTTCTGGTATTATGGGAAGCGGCATCGCTTGCCACTTCGCAAATATCGGAGTTGAAGTCTTACTCTTAGACATCGTTCCACGAGAACTGACCGATAAAGAAAAAGCAAAGGGTCTCACCCTAGATGACAAGGTTGTCAGAAACAGATTGGTAAACAGTTCGTTGACAGCAGCTTTAAAGTCTAAGCCCTCTCCTATTTATCACAAAAATTTTGCGCATCGAATTTCTACTGGAAATCTAGAAGATGACATCGCAAAGGTTTCTAAAGTAGATTGGATTATCGAAGTTGTTGTTGAACGCTTAGACATCAAAAAGATCGTTTTTGAAAATTTAGAAAAGCACAGAACTCCAGGTACTTTGATTACTTCGAACACTTCAGGTATTCCTATTAATTTTATGAGTGAAGGTAGAAGTGATGATTTTCAGAAGCATTTCTGTGGTACGCACTTCTTCAATCCGGCTCGTTATTTGAAGTTATTTGAAATCATTCCTGGTCCGAAAACGTCACCTGAAGTATTAGAGTTCTTAGATGGTTATGGAGAACAATTCCTTGGAAAAACATCTGTAATTGCAAAAGATACGCCCGCATTTATCGGAAACCGTATCGGTATTTTCAGCATTCAAAGTCTTTTCAACATGGTAAAAGAGTTGGGCATGACCGTTGAAGAAGTTGATAAACTTTCAGGTCCTGTAATTGGGCGTCCGAAATCTGCAACCTTCAGAACGGTTGATGTTGTAGGTTTAGATACGCTAGTTCATACCGCCAATGGTGTGTACGAGAATTGTCCGAATGACGAAAAACGTGATATTTTTAAATTACCTGATTTCATCAATACCATGATGGAAAATAAATGGTTAGGAAGTAAAACGGGACAGGGATTTTATAAGAAATCAAAAGATGCTAAAGGCAAAACAGAGATCTTGACTTTAGATTTAGATACAATGGGCTATCGCTCGAAAAAGAGCGCTAAGTTTGCTACCCTTGAACTAACTAAAACAATTGATAAAGTTGTTGACCGTTTTGCAGTTCTAGTAGATGGTACGGACAAAGCAGGAGAATTCTACAGAAAGAGTTTCGCTGCATTATTTGCCTATGTATCGCATCGTATTCCTGAAATTACCGATGACATTTACAAAATCGATGATGCAACAAAAGCTGGTTTTGGTTGGGAACACGGACCTTTTCAAATTTGGGATGCTATTGGCCTAGAAAAAGGTTTAGAGATTATGAAGGCTGAAGGTGAAGTTGCTGCTCCATGGGTGGCTGAGATGTTAGCCTCAGGTCAAAAATCATTCTATGCTGTAAAAGATGGTGCTACCTATGCCTATGACATTCCAAAGAAATCGACAGAAAAAATTCCTGGACAAGACTCCTTTATTATTCTAGATAACATACGAAAATCAAAAGAGGTATTTAAAAATGCTGGCGTTGTCGTTGAAGATTTAGGCGATGGCATTTTAAATGTAGAATTCCAATCTAAAATGAATACCATTGGTGGTGATGTTTTATCAGGATTAAATAAAGCTATTGATTTAGCAGAAAAAGATTTCCAAGGCTTAGTCGTTGGTAATCAAGCTGCGAACTTCTCTGTAGGTGCCAACATCGGAATGATTTTCATGATGGCAGTTGAGCAAGAATATGATGAGCTCAACATGGCTATTAAAATGTTCCAAGATACGATGATGCGTATGCGTTATTCCTCAATCCCAACAATATCCGCTCCGCACGGAATGGCTTTGGGCGGTGGTTGCGAAATTTCGCTACATGCAGATAAAGTAGTTGCAGCAGCAGAAACCTATATGGGACTTGTAGAGTTCGGTGTTGGTGTGATTCCTGGTGGTGGCGGTTCCAAAGAAATGGCGCTTCGTGCTCAGGACACCTTCCTCAAAGGAGATGTTGAATTGAACGTTCTACAAGAATATTTCTTGACTATCGGAATGGCGAAAGTATCCACATCGGCATACGAAGCCTTTGATTTAGGATTACTTCAAAAAGGAAAAGATATCGTTGTTGTTAATAAGGATAGACAAATTGCTACGGCAAAAGCACATGCCAAGCTTATGGCAGAAGCAGGCTATACGCAGCCACCGATGCGAAAAGATATTAAAGTCTTAGGTAAGCAAGCCTTAGGAATGTTTGTGGTAGGGACTGATTCTATGGAAAATAGCCGTTACATCAGCGAACATGATAAAAAGATTGCTAATAAGCTAGCGTATGTTATGGCTGGTGGAGATTTATCAGAGCCAACACGCGTATCTGAACAATATCTATTGGATATTGAAAGAGAGGCTTTCCTTTCTCTATGTTCAGAGAAAAAGACTTTGGAAAGAATTCAGCACATGCTTAAAACAGGTAAACCACTTCGTAATTAGATGTGAGATTTGAGACACAAGATTTTAGACTAAACCCATTATAATAATGCACGACTTTCAAAAATTAATTATTTGGCAAAAATCCATGAACATTACTGAGGATGTTTATCGCCATTCGGCAGAATTTCCAAAGGAAGAAAAATATGGATTAACTAGTCAGATTAGAAGGTGTGCAGTTTCAGTACCGTCAAATATTGCAGAAGGTGCTGGAAGAAATAGTGACAAAGAGTTTAGACAATTCTTAGGAATTTCGAGCGGCTCAGCAAATGAGTTACTTACTCAATTATTATTATCAAATAGATTAGGTTTAGTTTCAGAGCAAAAAGTTTCGCCTATAGTAGACCAGTTGGTTGAAGTACAAAAAATAAATTATTCATTAATTAAAAAATTCTCAAAGTGAGAACTCTAATATCTAACATCTCACTTCTAAAATCTATCAAATGAAAACAGCATATATAGTAAAAGCATATAGAACAGCCGTTGGTAAAGCGCCCAAAGGTGTTTTCCGTTTTAAGCGAACAGATGAATTGGCGGCTGAGACCATCGAGCATATGATGAAAGAGCTACCAAATTTCGACAAGAAACGTATCGATGATGTTATTGTAGGTAATGCGATGCCAGAAGGTTCGCAAGGTCTAAATATGGCACGTTTAATTTCATTGATGGGATTAGATATTGTTGATGTACCAGGAGTTACGGTAAATCGATTTTGTGCTTCTGGACTTGAAACCATTGGTATTGCTGCAGCTAAAGTACAAGCAGGAATGGCCGATTGTATCATTGCCGGTGGCGCAGAAAGTATGAGCTCTGTACCAATGACAGGAAACAAACCAGAATTAAATTACGATTTAGCGAATTCAGGTCACGAAGATTACTACTGGGGTATGGGTAATACCGCTGAAGCCGTGGCTAACGAATACAAAGTATCTAGAGAAGACCAAGATAATTTTGCCTACAATTCCCATATGAAAGCTTTAAAAGCACAGGCAGAAGATCGCTTTCAAAGTCAAATCGCACCTATCGAGGTAGAAGAAACCTATTTAGATGCGAATGGCAAAAAAGCACATAGAAAATATACCGTAACAAAAGATGAAGGACCTAGAAAAGGAACTTCTGTTGAAGTATTGAACAAGCTTCGTGCAGTATTTGCTGCTGGTGGAAGTGTTACTGCTGGTAACTCGTCTCAAATGAGCGATGGTGCAGCTTTTGTTTTAATCATGAGCGAAGAAATGGTGAAAGAGTTAAATATTGAACCTATTGCGCGTTTGGTGAATTATGCAGCAGCAGGTGTACCACCAAGAATTATGGGTATCGGCCCAGTTGCTGCGATTCCGAAAGCATTGAAGCAAGCAGGTTTAAAACAAAATGATGTTGAGCTGATTGAATTGAACGAAGCTTTTGCTTCTCAATCTTTGGCGGTTATGCGAGAACTCGATTTAAACCAAGAAATCGTCAACGTAAATGGAGGAGCAATTGCACTCGGACATCCATTAGGATGTACTGGAGCAAAATTATCTGTTCAACTATTTGACGAGATGAGAAAAAGAAATATGCAAGGCAAATACGGAATGGTGACCATGTGCGTAGGTACAGGACAAGGAGCAGCTGGTATTTTTGAATTTTTGAATTAGAAAAAGAAATTAAGATTATGAATACTGAAACAATAAATAAAGAAATATTAAGAGGTGGGCAGTTTCTTGTTAAAGAAACCAAATGCGAAGATATTTTTACTTTGGAAGATTTATCTGAAGAGCAAAAAATGATGCGAGATAGCACCAAAGAGTTCGTAGATAGAGAACTTTGGGCACATTGGGAACGTTTCGAAAACAAAGATTATGACTTTACAGCGGAAACTATGCGTAAAGCTGGTGAACTCGGACTTTTAGGCATTGCAGTTCCTGAAGAATACGGCGGAATGGGCATGGGTTTTGTTTCTACGATGTTGGTTTGTGACTACATATCTGGTGCAACAGGTTCTTTTAGCACATCTTTTGGTGCACATACCGGCATTGGTACGATGCCCATAACTCTTTATGGTACCGAAGAACAACGAAAGAAATATGTACCTAAACTAGCCTCTGGTGAGTGGTTAGGTTCGTATTGTTTGACAGAACCAGGAGCAGGATCAGATGCTAACTCTGGTAAGACGAAAGCTGTTTTATCTGATGACGGAAAATATTATAGCATCACGGGTCAAAAAATGTGGATTTCAAATGCAGGTTTCTGCAACCTTCTTATTGTTTTTGCTCGAATTGAAGATGACAAAAACATAACGGGGTTTATCGTAGAGAATAATCCAGAAAATGGCATCACCATGGGTGATGAAGAAAAAAAATTAGGAATTCACTCCTCTTCTACTCGACAAGTCTTTTTTAACGAAACTAAAGTTCCTGTAGAGGACATGCTTTCCGAAAGAGGAAACGGATTTAAAATTGCAATGAATGCATTGAACGTAGGTCGAATCAAGTTAGCGGCTGCTTGCTTAGATGCACAACGAAGAGTGGTCAAAGAAGCTGTAAACTATGCAAATGAGCGTATTCAATTTAAAACGCCCATCATAAATTTTGGAGCAATCAAGGCTAAAATTGCTGAAATGACGACCAATGTATATGTTGGAGAATCAGGAAGTTATAGAGCTGCAAAAAATATTGAAGATAGAATTGCAATCAGGGCTTCCGAAGGTAATTCGCATCAAGAAGCAGAACTTAAGGGTGTTGAAGAATATGCCATAGAATGTTCTATTTTGAAAGTGGCAGTATCAGAACATGTGCAGTACACCACAGATGAAGGTTTACAGATTTTTGGCGGAATGGGCTATAGCGCGGAAGCACCTATGGAATCTGCCTGGAGAGATTCTCGTATCGGTCGTATTTATGAAGGAACGAATGAAATCAACAGAATGCTAGCAGTTGGAATGCTCGTTAAGAAAGCTATGAAAGGGCATGTTGACTTATTAGGTCCTGCAACAGCAGTTGGGGAAGAACTAATGGGAATTCCGTCTTTTGATGCTCCAGATTTTTCTGAATTATTTGCTGAGGAAAAAGATTTGATTGCTCGCTTGAAAAAAGTATTCTTAATGGTTGCTGGTTCTGCGGTTCAAAAATTCGGACCTGAATTAGAAAAGCACCAACAATTGATGATGGCGGCGTCAAACATTTTGATTGAAGTGTATATGGCAGAAAGCACCATCTTAAGAACAGAGAAAAACGCCAAACGTTTTGGTGAAGAATCACAAGCCACCCAAATAGCCATGGCACGTTTGAATTTATACAATGCAGTTGATATTATTTTAAAAAGTGGAAAAGAGGCTATCGTTTCTTTTGCAGAAGGTGATGAACAACGCATGATGCTAATGGGTTTAAAACGCTTTACAAAGTACACAAACAACCCTAATGTAGTAGCCTTGCGTACGCAAATTGCCGACAAGGTAGCTGCTGACAACGGGTATACTTTTGACTAAATCAGATTGAAACTTTTGTTGAGACAGAAGTAAAAACCGCTCGCCTTTTGGTGGGCGGTTTTTTATTTGGAATACAGTTACTAAGAAGGTAAATTTAAACATGCAAAACAAAATCTTGAAAGCGGCTTACTCTCCAGCAGATTTTAAAAAACGAGGCAGCAAGCTGATTGATGAATTAACGCAACATATTAACAAGATTAATAATATTGATGCTAATAAGACACTTCATTGGGTTGAACCTAATGCAGCTATGAAGTTTTGGCAAGATTTTCTAAAAAATGGTAACTCAGATGAATTGTTTCAAGAGGTTTTGAAGCGTTCTACCCATGTTATGAATCCGAAATGCATTGGTCATCAAGTAGTTCCGGCTGCACCAATAACGGTGTTGACTTCAATGATAAGCGCAATTTTAAATAACGGAACAGCAGTATATGAAATGGGAATGGTTACTAACCCCATGGAGCGCATCATTACCGAATTACTCGCATCTAAAATTGGATATGGTAGCAGTTCTAACGGATTTCTAACTTCAGGCGGCACATTGGCGAACCTTACAGCGCTTCTAACCGCTAGAAAAGCCAAAGCAACGAATGATGTTTGGAATGAAGGGCACACAAAACCCTTAGGTATTATGGTTAGTGAAGAAGCCCACTATTGTGTAGAACGCGCTGCTAAAATAATGGGATTAGGTGAACAGGGACTTATTAAAATTCCGGTCGAGCCAAATTTTTCTATGGATACCTCGCTTCTAGAAGCTTATTATGATAAAGCTATTCAAAATGGAATAGAAGTATTTGCTATAGTTGGAAGCGCGCCATCTACAGCAACAGGAATTTTAGATGATCTGAACGCTATTGGTACTTTTGCGCAGCGGCATAACTTGTGGTATCATGTAGATGCTGCTCATGGGGGCGCAGCTCTATTCTCTACCAATTATAAGCACACATTAGATGGTATTTCGAAATCAGATTCTGTAGTCATCGACGGGCATAAAATGATGATGATGCCAGGTGTCACAACTGCATTGGTTTATAAGGACGGAAGAACTTCTAATGCTACTTTTCAACAAAAGGCAGATTATTTGCTCGAAGATTCGAAAGATTCAGATTGGTACAACTCTGGCAAACGGACTTTTGAATGCACCAAAAATATGATGGCTTTACATTGGTTTACGCTGTTAAAGATGTACGGCGAGGAAATATTTGATGAATTTGTCACTACGCTTTACAATTTAGGCAATGTTTTTGGCGAGATGATTAAAAAAGAGCAAAACTTAGAATTAGCAGTTGTTCCAATGACGAACATTGTTTGTTTTCGATATGTTATTGGCGATTTAAAAGCTGATTACTTAAACCAAATCAATACACAGATTCGCCAAGAACTTATTGAAGATGGTGAATTTTATATTGTTCAAACCAAACTGCGTGGTATTCATTTTTTGAGATGCACAATAATGAATCCCTTCACTACTGCTGATCATTTGAAAGATTTGTTAGAGAAAATTAAAAGAATTGCCAAAGATTTGAGAGATTCTTGCTAATAACTTCATTCCCCCTAATTGTTATTCAAAAGGGCACCCGCAAATTACTCACGCATCGCATCCAACACCTGCTCCTCACCTTCCTTATTTGAAAAGTTAATTGCGCATTGAATTAAGGCCAAATGAGAATACGCTTGTGGGAAATTTCCTAAGAGTCTTTTTGTTTTAAAATCAATGTCTTCACTAAATAAACCTAAATGATTACTATAAGTAAGTAACTTATCGAAATGTTTCATAGCTTTCTTCTCTTCTCCTATTTTGAAAAGGCTATTAATGAACCAAAACGTACAGATGGTAAATGACGATGAAGGCAATCCGAAATCATCTTCGTTTTTGTACCGATATAGTAAACCGTCATTGCTTAGTTCTTTTTCTATAGCCTTAACAGTACTAACAAATTTGGGATCTTTCGCGGGAATAAATCCGTAAGATTCCATCAACAAAACAGAAGCGTCTAAATCTTTAGAACCGTATGATTGTGTAAAAGCACCAACTTCATCGTTCCAAGCATTATCGTGTATATCCTTTTTGATTTCTTGTTCGAGCACAATCCACTTTTCTAGCTTTCTTGTTTTTCTGAGAATACGAGCTACTTTAATTGCACGGTCAACGGCTACCCAGCATAGTACTTTTGAGAAAGTGAAATGCCGGTCTTCGGCTCTGAATTCCCATATACCCTTATCGGCTTCCTTCCAATGGTTACCAACAATCCAAACAATTCCTTTAGTAATACCCCAAAGTTCCTCTCCGTTTTCGATATCATTTGAATATTGATGCAACTGTTCATAAATGACATCCATCAAAATTCCATAAATATCATTCTGCTTTTGTTTATACGCTGCATTACCTACTCGTACTGGTTTTGAACCTTTATACCCAGCAAGATGTTCGAGGGTTACTTCGGTTAATTTCTTTTCCCGATTAATACCGTACATGATTTGAAGCTTCTCATCTTTATCGGGAATCAAATCCACAATAAATTGTAGATACCTACGAGCAACATTTTTATGTCCCAGTTGACCTACCACTTTGATAACCATTGAGGCATCACGAATCCAACAGAAACGATAATCCCAATTACGGACTTCACCAATGGTTTCGGGCAATGAAGTAGTTGCTGCTGCTAAAACTGCTCCTGTTTTATCATAACTCAAAAGCTTCAAAGTAATGGCACTACGACTAATCTGAGCATTATATTTTTTGTAGGTTGGTGTCTTGCTACTCCAATTTAACCAATATACTTTGGTGCGCTCCAATTCCGTGTATACCTTTCGCGTAGTGGGTTTAAAGATTTTTTCATTGTATCCTAATAAAAAGAACCCATCATCGGTCAATTCTATTTCACGACCTTCTACAACTGCATTTTTATTGAAAGAGGTATATAGAAAAAAGGTGTCGAATTTTTCTTCTTTTGTAAGACTAACAATAAAATTTTGCTTCACATAGGTATTGGTTATTCCTTTAGCATATTCCAATTTTGGATCATAGTTGACCTTAAACTTTGGCTTCCCAGAAATGTATTTGATAAAGCGAACTACTTCTGGTGGTGCATTGTATCCTCCTTCTTTGTGGTACCTCGGCATGAAATCACGGATTTCAAAACTGTTTTCTCCATCCGAGAAATGGGTAATCAAAACAGCCGTATGCTTTTTATAACGCTGTTTAATCGTATAGCTTTCATCCACGATAATATCGAAACTTCCTCCTATTTTTTCATCTAATAGTTTGGCGAATATCGAAGAAGAATCAAATTCTGGCAAACAGCACCATTCCAAATTTCCCGTTTTTGATATTAAAGCTGCACTCCTACAATTCCCTATTATTCCGTAATCTAAATTATCCATCTATTGTTAAATTATATTCAGTACACCTCGACCTTTTGTCGGTGTTGGTTCAACCATCTCTTTTATCTACCTAGCAATATAAAGGCATTCTAAATGAGGTATTACTAAAAATTATCATTCAGTTGTCTGTAATATTGCTATTGCGATGCAATTTGTCGAAATTTAAAGACAATGAATTCAAAAGAAGGTAAAAAGATTTAAAATATGGGCAAAACTATCATAATCTCAAATAGACTACCTGTTCAATTGCAAATTAGCAATGGAAGTATTACCGCAAAACCAAGTGTTGGTGGTTTGGCTACAGGAATGAAATCGGTACATTCTGGTGGTGATAGTCTTTGGATTGGATGGAGTGGGTTAACAGATGAGGAAATTCCTGTAGCACTAGTATCAGAAATTGACAAGGCGTTGGCGCAGCATGGTTCCTCAAAAGTGACTTTAACTGAGGCTGAAGTAGAAGGTTTTTATTTCGGATTCAGTAACCGTACCATTTGGCCATTATTTCATTATTTCATGGAGTATTCGGAATTCGAACTCAAAAGTTGGAATACCTATAAAACTGTCAACCAAAAATTCGCCGATGCTATTTTAGACAAAGCAGGTGAAGATGACACCATCTGGATTCATGACTACCAATTGATGTTGGTACCGCAGATGGTGCGTGAAAAGCGACCGAATATTTCTATTGGATTCTTTTTACATATTCCTTTTCCATCGTTTGAAATATTTAGAACTTTACCTTGGCGTGAAGAAGTCCTAAAAGGTTTATTAGGTTCCGATTTAATAGGATTTCATATCTATGATTACGAACGGCATTTCTTAAGTTCTGTGCGCCGTATTTTAGGATTAGAAGTTAGTTTCAATGACATTTATTTGGACAATAGAGTGATTAAGGTGGATTCTTTTCCTATGGGAATCGATTATAAAAAATTCAAGGATGCCGCAGAAGAACATTCAAAAAGAAGTGTTGAAAAACATTCTGAATTACAAAAACGACTGAACACGCATAAAGAATCAGACCCTGATAATAAGTTCTTATTATCAATTGACCGTCTTGATTATTCAAAGGGAATTGCCAAGCGCCTTAATGCTTTTGAGTACTTCTTAAATAAATATCCTCAGTATAAAGAAAAAGTACGCCTAATCATTTTAGCAGTTCCATCCCGTTCTAATGTGCCACAATATCAATTATTGAAACGTGAAATTGATGAATTGGTAGGGAGAATTAACGGAGAATTTTCAACGGTAAGTTGGACACCCATTTGGTATTTCTATAGGTCTATGCCTTTTGAAAATCTTATCGATTTATATACTTCGAGTGATATTGCTTGGTTGACCCCATTACGCGACGGAATGAATTTGGTCGCTAAAGAATATGTTGCCACAAGAACGGACCAGACTGGGGTTTTGATCTTGAGTGAAATGGCGGGTTCTGCTAATGAAATGAATGAATCATTGCTTATCAATCCAAATAATTTTGAACAAATTGCAGACACCCTACATCAGGCGATAACTATGCCCGTTGAAGAGCAAAAGACTAGAAATAGTTCGCTTCAAAAACGCTTAGAACGCTATAATGTTGAAAAGTGGGCGAATAGTTTTATGACATCTCTTTTAGCACAGAAAGATCTTGAGGCTGTTAATGTATCAAGGAAGATTACTGATAATCGATTACAAGTAATTTTGTCAGAATATAAAGAAGCTAAGAAAAGACTTCTGTTTTTAGACTATGATGGAACGCTAGCTGACTTTCACAATGACCCACAAAAGGCTAGTCCTGATAAAGAATTGTATACTTTGCTTGATACCTTGCACAATCAAGAAGGCACAGAACTTTTTCTAATTAGTGGCCGTGATAAAGATACATTTACCAACTGGTTCTTACCCAAAGGTTACAACATGATTGTTGAACATGGTGTTTGGATTTCTAGAGGCGGCGAAGCATTTAAACTTCTAGAGAACGTCAAAAACGATTGGATGGGAAAAATTCGACCTGTATTAGAATCTTTTGTAGATCGTACTCCTGGAAGTTTTATTGAAGAAAAAAACTATTCTCTAGCATGGCACTACCGAAAAACCGACCCAGATTTTGGAACCTTACGTGCTAATGAGCTTTCTGAAGTTTTGACTAGTTTGATCGGCACAGATGATCTTAGTGTCTTAAACGGAAATAGGGTGATGGAAGTCAAAAGCAGTAATGTAAACAAAGGTCGCGCTTCGATGCGTATGCTTGGTGAAGATGATTATGATTTCGTTTTTGCTATTGGTGATGATTGGACGGATGAATTTATGTTTCAAGAGCTTCCAGAAACTACTATCAGCGTAAAAGTAGGACGACATAAAACTTCAGCAAAATATTTTGTGGAAAATACACAGAAAGTCCGAGAACTTTTGAAATCGTTTGTTGAACTGAAATAATTTAATCCATCAAATATCATATGAAAAAAATAATCTTTCTGGTCCTTGGAATACTATCCTTTTCAGGGTATAGCCAAAGCAACACCGAAGTATACCTAGTTGATATTTCAAGCGTTGATGGAAAATCAGCTTTGACCAACCTTAGAAATATTTCAAATAATGAAGGTTATGACAATCAACCCTCTTTTTACGATGACAATACGGTGCTATTTTCTTCGACCAGAAATGGTCAAACCGATATTGCGAAATACAGTATTGAAACAAGTGAAACTACTTGGGTTTCTAATACAACAATAGGAAGTGAATATTCTCCATTAAGAATTCCTGAAAGTAATGCGGTATCAGCCGTTCGATTAGACACAACTGGACTTCAACGCTTATACGAATATAATACGAGTGACGGATCTTCTAGTATGGTTTTAGAAGGTGCTAAAATTGGCTATCATACTTGGTTCACTTCTAAGATTTTAGTAGCTACAATTCTGGTTGAAAATAGAATGGATTTAATTTCGAGCAAATTGAATGATACAGAAACCTATACAACTATTCAAAAAAATGTTGGTAGAGCCTTACATCGTATTCCAAATTCAAAATTGGTCAGTTTTATTAGCAAGAAGGATGGAAAAAACATTTTAAATTCAGTTGATCCTATTTCGGGTGAGGTAAAATTAATATCGCTTCTTCCTAGCAAAACTCAAGATATGTGTTGGTTGGCTGATGGTGGTTTTCTAGTTCCTGAAGGCAGCAATATTTACAAATTGAATCCATTAAAAAACAATGAACAACCTACGATAATCAATTTATCTAACTTTAAGGAAATACATAATATTTCTAGAATGTCGGTAAGTCCTGATGGAAAACATTTAGCCTTTGTTTCTGAAGAGCCACCTAGTAAAATTGTTCAAAAACAAGTGGACTCCTTTAATGCAGGTGACCTTGATGCCTTTGTCCATTGCTATTCCGAAAATGTACTAGTGAGTAATTACCCAAAAGATACGCTATATGTAGGTCATACCAAGATGCGAAATAATTACAAAGGGTTATCCCCAAATACAAAAACCTACAATGTAGAAGTTCTAAAACGAATTACCATTGGCAATAAAGTTATAGACCATGAAAAGGTAATGCGCAATGGTGAATTTCAACAATTTCAAGTGGCTATCTACGAAGTTGATAATGGCCTTATTTCTAGTATGACTTTTATTTTTGATGACAAGTCGGCTTCGAATCCTAAACCTATCGTTATAGAACAGTTAGTAGGCTACAATGCTAGAGATATTGACAGTTTTTTAAGCACTTATACCGACGATGTGCAACTATTCAATTTTCCTGCCGATCCGAGATCGCAGGGTCTTGAGGCAATGCGCAAAGGGTATGCTGGTTTTTTCGATTCCACAACTGATTTGAACTGCGAAATTAAAACTAGAATTATTATTGGCAACAAAGTAATAGATGAAGAATATATTACCGCTAATGGAAATAATTTTAGTGCAGTAGCGATTTACGAAGTGGAAAACGACAAGATTTCAAAAGTTACATTTCTTTAACGAAATCTATTGAAACCAAAACCACATATTCTTCCCATAATTATTCTATCACAATTTGCTTGTACCACGCCATGGTTTGCGGGTAATGCAATTTCAGAGGATCTTATCACCAAAACCGAACTAGGCACAGAAATTATTGGCTATGTATTGTCTTCAGTACAAGCAGGCTTTATTAGTGGAACTTTGGTTTTCGCAATCCTAATGATAGCAGATCGTTTTTCGCCTTCTAGAGTGTTTATGGCCTGTGCCACTCTAGTAGCATTATGTAATTTACTTTTACTCTCAGAAGAAATCTCCAAATGGATGTTATTGTCTGTCCGGTTTGGCACCGGATTCTTTTTGGCAGGAATCTATCCTGTAGGCATGAAAATCGCAGCAGACTATTATGGAAAAGGGCTAGGAAAAGCCTTAGGTTTTCTTGTTGGCGCTTTGGTTTTTGGTACTGCACTACCCTATTTGGTAAGTGGAACCGAGTTAGGAGGAAATCCAGAAACGGTCATTATAACAGTTTCACTACTCGCCATTTCCGGAGGGTTTTTACTATGGCTATTGGTACCAAACGGGCCGTATCGAAAACCGAGTACGCAATTGCAATTAAAGGCAGGGGTTGACTTATTTAAAATCAAAGGATTTCGAAAAGCCGCTTTTGGGTATTTTGGTCACATGTGGGAACTCTATGCCTTTTGGGCCTTTACCCCTCTAGCCATTCAAACTTTTAATCTCTTGAATACTGAAACTTATTCAATTCCCCTTTGGACGGGTATTATTATAGCCCTAGGCGGACTTTCTTGCAGTATTGGTGGGTTAATATCGCAAAAGGTGGGCAGTAAAAAGGTGGCAACTCTTGCTTTGACCATATCAGGATTGCTCTGTTTACTATCTCCATTACTTTTTGAACTCCCCTCATTTTTGTTTTTAGCAGGATGGTGCTTATGGGGAATGGCTGTTACTGCAGATTCGCCACAGTTTTCAAGTTTGGTAGCAGGCGCTATTCCCAACGAACTAAAAGGAACAGGACTGACCCTCGTAAACTGTATTGGTTTTGCCCTCAGTATTGTTAGTATTCAGCTCTTATCTTTTTTGGCAAATAGGATCAATCCAAAACATTTATTTTTACTTTTAGCAATAGGTCCTATTTTAGGCTTAGTAGCACTTAGAAAAAATTACACTATTTCAAAACAAGACCTATAAACACACTTTTGAAAATCCATAGAAAATGAAAAAAATAGTATTTGCTCTACTTTTTATTAGTTCAGTATCTTTCTCACAAACAGATCAGCGAATTTATGATATTATAGATGCTGTATCTGCAGATCGTATAGAAAAGGATATCACAACACTTGCCAACTTCGGCACAAGACATACCTTAAGCGATACCATTTCAACCACCCGTGGAATTGGTGCAGCGCGAAGATGGATCAAAAGCGAATTCGATAAAATATCAAGAGATTGTAATGATTGCTTGAATGTTTCTTTCCAAAGAGATTTAGTAGAAAAAGGAAGAAATAATCGCATCGTCAAAGATGTTTACATAGTAAATGTCGTTGCCGTTCAAAAAGGAACTAAATACCCCAATCGCTATATCATTATGAGTGGCGATATTGATTCAAGGGTAAGTGACCCAACCAATTTTACAGATGATTCACCTGGTGCCAATGATAATGCTAGTGGTATGGCGGGTACTATTGAAGCAGCTCGAGTACTCTCCAAATATCAATTTGAAAATAGTATTATTTATTTAGGTCTTTCAGGCGAAGAACAAGGTTTATTTGGTGGCCAAGGCTTGGTGAAACAAATGAAAAAAGATGGTTGGGATATTATCGGAATTTTCAATAACGATATGATCGGCAATATTAGTGGCGTTGACGGCGTCATTAGTAACCGCGATTTTAGAATTTTCTCAGAACCTGTGCCCGCAACCGAAACAGAAAAACAGCGCAAAGCAAGGCGCTTTTATGGTGGCGAGGTTGATGGCGTTTCACGCCAGCTAGCGCGCTATGTTCATAAAACCACCAAAACCTATATGCCCGAAATGAATCCCATAATGATTTATCGACTAGACCGTTTTGGTCGTGGTGGACACCACCGCCCATTTAACGATGCCGGTTATGTAGGTATTCGCATCATGGAGGCACACGAAAATTACACCCAGCAACATCAAGATATTCGTAGCGAAGATGGTATTAACTACGGTGATGTTTTAGAACATGTAAATTTTGAGTATGCTAAAAAACTAACAGCTGTAAACGCTATAAGTATGGCATCTCTAGCTTGGGCGCCAGCTACTCCTCAAAAAGTAGAAATTGGTGGAATCGTAGAGCCGTCGGCTAAATTTAAATGGAGCAAAGTAAAAGGCGCTACAGGCTATAAGATATATTGGAGAGATACCACATCACCTACTTGGGACCATAGCCGTTATGTTGGTGATATTACCGAATATACTTTAGACGGTATTGTTATTGATAATTTTTTCTTTGGAGTTTCATCGGTTGGCAAAGATGGGTTTGAGAGTCCTGTTGTATTTCCGAATGCAATATTTCGCTAGAGCGAAATAAAATTCCAAAAACTAAATCTCAAATTCAAACTACACTTTTGAAATTTGGTACATCAAGTTTGTGATTTTAAATTTTTGACTTTTTAAAATAGACATATGAAAAGACTTTCATTACTAATAATGTTGATAACGCTGAGCACAGTAACTAGCCAAACTTTCACCGAACAAGACAGCCTTCGCGGTAGCATCACCCCAGAGCGCGCTTGGTGGGATTTGAACTACTACCATTTAGATATCGAAGTTAAGCCTGATGAGAAATACATTTCTGGTACGAATACAATTCGGTATAAAGTATTAGATCAGCAAAAAGTCATGCAAGTTGACTTACAACCTCCATTAAAAATAGATAAAGTCACGCAAAATGGAAAATCTTTAAAAGTAGTTTCTAACGGAAATGCGCATTTCGTTCATTTAAAAAAGAAGCAAAAAAAAGGAACGTACAAAGAAATCATAGTTCATTATTCAGGTCACCCAAAAGAAGCGGTTCGTGCCCCATGGGATGGCGGTTTTTCATGGAACAAAGATGCTAACGGAAAACATTTTGTTGCAACCTCTTGCCAAGGTTTGGGTGCCAGCGTATGGTGGCCAAACAAAGATCATATGTATGATGAAGTTGATAGTATGCTCATAAGCGTCAAAGTGCCGAAAGGTTTGCTCAATGTTTCAAATGGTCGGCTGCGAAAACTAGATAAAGCAACGAATACGTCGCATTGGTTTGTCGCAAACCCCATCAACAATTATGGTGTGAATGTCAATATAGGTGATTATGTACACTTTGGCGAAAAGTTCGAAGGTGAAAAAGGAATGCTAGATATCGATTATTATGTACTTCGCGATGATTTAGAAAAAGCCAAAGAGCAGTTCAAAGAAGTACCTATGATGATGAAAGCCTTTGAACATTGGTTTGGCCCCTACCCTTTTTACGAAGACAGCTTTAAATTAGTTCAAGTGCCATATTTAGGCATGGAGCATCAAAGCTCAATTACCTATGGTAATCAATGGCAAAAAGGTTATTTAGGACAAGACCTCTCTGGATCAGGTTGGGGATTAAAATTTGATTTTATTATCATTCATGAATCAGGTCATGAGTGGTTCGCTAATAATATTACCTATAAAGATGCTGCAGATATGTGGGTACATGAAGGTTTTACCTCCTATTCAGAAAATCTGTATTTAAATTACCATTACGGAAAAGAAGCTGCAGAAGATTATGTAATTGGACTTCGCCAAAATATTAAAAATGACACACCTGTCATTGGTCAATATGACCTAAACAATACGGGTAGCTCAGACATGTATTACAAGGGTTCTAATCTTTTACACACCATTCGACAATTGGTCAATGATGATGAAAAATGGCGCCAAATATTGAGAGGTCTCAACAAAGACTTTTACCATCAAACCGTAACAACAAAACAAATCGAAGATTATATTTCAAAGAAATCTGGAATAAATTTATCAAAAGTCTTTGACCAGTATTTACGTACTACTGATATTCCTGTTTTTGAATATAAAATGAGTGAAAATGTTTTGGAATATCGCTATACTAATGTTGTTGAAGGTTTTGAAATGCCTTTGCAAGTTTTTACAGATAAAGACAATCAGATTAAACCTTCTACTATATGGCAAACTATGCGGTTAGGTGACGGAATTGAAAACATAACTGTAAATCGTAATTATTACGTAAGCAATAAAAAAATAAATTAACTTTAAAAAAGCTAAACGTACGCTGGTGCGTTCAGTCCTTTGTTTCGCACATCTGAAAAGATATTATGAAGAGATGGAATTTTAAAACACAAAATAACCCTCAAACAATTCTAAAAAAAATGGAAGCTGCCTTGGGACCTATAAATGGATTTGTCTTCGATATAGATTCCAACAAAAAGGATTCGATAGTTTTTAATTTGCGTAAAAGAATTTTGCATATTTCTCAAGTTATACTGAATAACTCAATTATTGTAAACGGAAATATGTTAAAAACAGACGTAGATAATGAAACCAATGTAGCAATTAACTTTAACCAACACTTTGTACTAAGGTTGCATATTTCTATTTGGTTGGGTGCAGGCATATGTTTGATGATCGCCGGAATATTAAGCAACTATAAATTAATGTACGCATTAGGAGGAGCATCACTTTTAATAGCATTTGCAATATGGATTGATGCTAGAAAGAAATTTCAAATTAATATTCAAGAATATAAAACTCTAATAACTGGAATATTAGACTCTTAAAATAGCAGACCGCAAGAACAACTAAAAAATGTGTGGCAACAACGCCTCCTACGAAAAACCTTCGTCCAGTTCCTTAATTTATGGACTTTAGGGCTTTATCCGAAAAGGAATTTGTATATCTATGAAGTCGCTAAATTTTATGCCCCGAAACGTCGGGTAGCTGTGGAACAAAAAATAAAACCAAACTATACCCTTTAGCTTCGCTGAAAGACCTAAGCGAATAGTTTACTTGCCGCTGCATTATTTATGGGTATAATACATTCAACAAACGTTCTGCAACACTTCAAAAAAAACGAATTATTGTATATTTTTGATCTATCGAAAGGCTCCACCAATGAAAGACCATAAAGTACTGAATTATATCAAAGATGTTATAAAACATATGCCATCGAACTGGTTAACGTTAACCACACATCGGCTAGACATTTATGAAGAAAAGTTAGCCAAAATTCAATTCTTAGAACAGTTTGAAACCTTATTTCATGCTACTATTTCTAATACCAAAGCACTTCAAAAGTTACCAACTGCTTACGATTATATTCGCTTAGGTCATCCCTTATCTTCTATATTAGAATGGACTATTGCTAAGTCGCTTCACATAAAACCGGAGCAGGTCATTAGTTTTTCGTCGCAGACGATTCCTTTAATGGCCATTCTCAGAAAAAACGCATTAACGAATACAAATACCAGAATTTTTTATACCGATGAATTACCGTATTCATTTGATATTGAACTATTACGAAGTATTTACGGCTATACACTTGAGGTGCATCACGTTGAAAAATCAACAATACTTACCGAATTTGATGGTCGTACCATTTTATTTTCAAAACAAAATGACATAAGTGCGTTTGAACTTAATCCGAATATTGATTTTTTTGTGAATATTCATGCTGATTTGGGCAGTATTCTAGTAGTTTATGGCGAACACAATGAAAGTTATATTTCAGAAATTCAGCATGTTCGAAGAAGAGAAACGATAGCGATGACACCCATAAATTGTTTTGCTGTTTTAAAAAATATAGTAGATAATTCTGTTTATCATATCAATCGCAATGGTAAAGAAGCAAACAAAAAATTAGTCCGAAATTCAATTGCATCCATTACTGGCACTACTACACAAGCAGTAGTAGGTTCTAGTGGATTATCAGTTCAATATGCCATTATGATGGGGCTCATACATCATGCAATTGAAAAACATAAAGGAAAAGCTATAAAATTTATTGTTCCAACCAATTGTTATGGAGGAACAAATGATCAAGCAAGACGTGTCGCTGCCTGTCTAGATCATGTTGAAGTTGTTGATTTAGCCGTTGACGGCAAAAATGATATGGTTCAAAGTATTGCTATGGTTTTAGATCAGATGGCTGATGAAGATGCTATTCCTTATATCATTGCAGAAATACCAACAAACCCCAGGGTTGAAGTACCAGACCTTCAAAAATTAAAAGAAGTTTTAAGTACCGTCCGTAAAACTGCTTCAGGTGAAAATGCGATCGATCCTGTTTTTATTTTAGATCAAACCTTTTGTCCTAATATTCAATTTCTAGGTGAAGGTGAAATATTATCTACGGTTCGAACTATTTCTTATGCGAGTGGATCGAAATTTCCAAGTGGTGGAAAATGTACTGCTGGGTATTGTGTCGGTAATAAAAAAGCAGCCATTTTAATGGATAAGATAGAACTTCATCTAAGACTATGCGATAATGAGGCTACCCATCTTCAGTATGAAGTATTAGCGAAACAAATGCCTTCAATGAATCAAAGGATTTATGACGCATATTCCAATACCCGTGAGTTTGTAGACTTTATTCAAGAGGCTTTGCCAGAAGCAAAAATCAATTTTGTTTCCTCAGCTTTAGCTAAGCAAGGATTTACCCCTTCGGTATTTTCATTAGATCTACCAACAAAAGGAAAAACTGTTGAAGAAAAAGAAAGTTATAAAAGAGCGCTAAACCTTAAATTAATCCATTTAATGATTACAGAAATTCCTAATGAGAGTAAATTCTGTGTGAGTTACGGACAGTTAAAAGGGTGCTATTGGACCATACCGGCAACATCTACCCAAGGAACCACGAAAGAAGGTGATAAAGATTATATTGTTCGTGTTGCACTTTCTCCAATATTGGATCTTGAACTCCATAAAAAAATCTTTTTAGATTTTGTTCAGCGTATTTGAATGCAATCTGAATAGTGAAAACCTGTATGAAAAATCATTTGGCAAAACGATATATAAAAAACTTTATCTCATATAATCAAAGTAGAAATCATTTTATAGCGCTAACGCTATTATTCTTGATAGGCTTATCCTATTCCTGTAAGGAAGTCCAGAAAGAAATTCCAGAAAAACAGAAGAACGAAGTCCTTATTCTAGGAACTATTCATGGCGATCATCTTACAGATTCTGTGTATAATACGAAGTATTTAGAAAAGCTAATTCGAAAAATAAATCCGGATTATATTCTTGCTGAAATTCCTCCAGATCGTATGAAAGAAGCTATGTCAGGTTTTAAACAAAATGATAGCATTTCTGAGCCCCGGGTGATGCGTTTTCCAGAATATGTTGCTGTAGTGTTTCCGCTTACTAAAGAGATGGATTTCGAAATAATACCTACAGCAGGGTGGACAAAATCAATGGCTGATGAGCGAACACAAAAATTGAAAGCAATCAGCCTTGACACCAATCGCACTTCAGATTGGGAAGCCTATACAACCGGAAATCGCCTTTCAGATTCAATATACAAAGCAACAGGAAAGTTTAATGACCCCTACTTTATTCATACGCATACCTACGATAGTATTCAAGATATCGCGTTGCAACCTTATAATCGAATGTTCAATGTGGAACTAGGTTTGGGAGGATGGGAGAATATTAATATTGCCCATTATTGGAATATCGAAAAAGCACTAGAAAAACATCGATACAGAGGAAAGCGATTTTTAATTATTTATGGTGCTGGCCATAAAGGATGGTTTTTAAGGCAGCTACAAAAACGTGATGATATTACTATTCTTGAAATGAAACCCTTCTTAGATGATATCTAAAAATTAGCTTTTTAAAAACTCCAAAACATTTCCTTCAATACGATCTTGAATATTAGAAATATCAGCCTTTACAAAAGTTTCTCCGGTAATATTCTCATATAATTCAATATAACGTTCCGAAACAGATTTGATATAGTCATCTGACATTTCAGGAACAGATTGACCTTCCAAACCTTGAAAGTTATTTTTAATCAACCATTGGCGTACAAACTCTTTAGAGAGTTGCTTTTGAGCTTCTCCTCGATCTTGACGTTCTTGGTAGCCATCGGCATAAAAATAACGTGAAGAATCAGGCGTATGAATTTCATCGATTAATACGATTTTACCGTCTTTAGTTTTCCCGAATTCATATTTGGTATCTACTAAAATCAATCCACGAGATGCTGCGATTTCCGAACCTCTTTGAAATAAGGCTTTGGTGTATTTTTCAAGAATATTATAATCATTCGCAGTAACAATACCTCTTTTTAAAATATCCTCCTTAGAAATATCTTCATCATGATTGCCTTGTTCTGCCTTTGTAGCGGGAGTTATAATCGGTTCTGGGAATTTATCATTTTCCTTCATTCCCTCTGGCATTGCTACACCGCAAAGTACTCGTCTGCCTGCTTTATACTCGCGCGCTGCATGACCAGACATATAACCGCGTATTACCATTTCGACCATAAAGGGTTCACAAGCAGCACCTACAGCTACATTTGGATCGGGTGTTGCAGTCAACCAATTCGGAACAATATCAGCCGTTGCTGCCATCATTTTTGTCGCAATCTGATTCAATATTTGACCTTTGTAGGGAATTCCCTTAGGCATTACCACATCAAAAGCTGAAAGTCGATCGGTCGCCACCATGACCAAAACATCATCTGCTAAAGCATACACTTCGCGCACTTTGCCTTTGTAAATGCTTTTCTGATTCGGAAAATTAAAATTGGTGTCGGTAATGGTATTGCTCATAGATTATTTTTCTTGTTCGCCATGTCTTTCTTTCTAAACACGAATTACACTAATTTTCACGAATGGAAATTCGCTCATTCACTGCATGTGGCGACTGCCAACTGCTTTCTAATTTTTCCTTTGCTACTTCATACCTCGCACCTAGTTCTGATGCTCAATACTCTTGTAGGCCTTAATTACTGATTTTACCAGTTTGTGTCGTATAACATCTTTATCATCCAAATAAATAACAGATATACCTTCTACATTTTGGAGTACTAAAATTGCTTCTTTCAATCCGGAGATAGTGCGACGTGGTAAATCAATTTGCCCAGGGTCACCGGTAATCAAAAACTTGGCATTTTTACCCATTCTTGTTAAAAACATTTTCATCTGCGCATGAGTTGTATTTTGTGCTTCATCTAAAATTACAAAAGCATTATCTAAAGTTCGCCCACGCATGAATGCCATTGGAGCAATTTGAATGGTTCCGTTTTCAATATAATGCGTTAATTTTTCTGGAGAAATCATATCTCGTAACGCATCATATAAAGGTTGCATGTATGGGTCTAATTTTTCTTTTAGATCTCCTGGTAAAAACCCCAAATTTTCTCCTGCTTCTACTGCGGGTCTTGTCAAAATTATTCGTTTTACCTGCTTCTCTTTCAATGCTTTTACAGCTAAAGCAACACCTGTATAGGTTTTTCCTGTTCCGGCCGGCCCGATAGCAAAAACCATATCATTCGATTTGGCAGCATCAACCAATTTTCTTTGATTTGCCGTTTGTGCTTTTATACGTCGACCAGCTACGCCATGAACTAGAATCTCACCAGCCTTTTCAGAAGATTTGTTTTCATCAGAACCATTACTCATCAATGTTCTTTCAATCACATTTTCATCAATTTTATTGTATTTCAGAAAATGTTTTGAAAGCATATCAAAGCGTTTTTCAAATTCTTCTAAAAGTTCTTCATCGCCATAGACTTTAATTTTGCTACCGCGTGCGACAATCTTTAACTTTGGAAAATATTTCTTTAAAACGTTGATGTTTTCATTACCCTGACCAAAAAATTCTCTAGGGCTGATTTCGGTAAGTTCTAGTATAAGTTCGTTCAAAAATGGAAATGTTTATGTTAGACCGTTAAATATAATTTCGCTCGGCTATTTTTTTGATTAATTTTACAATATAAAAGTAAACAAATTATACGTTTTCTTAAACAAAAACATATCAACATTGCTGCATGGCAATCATCACTCTCACTACTGATTTCGGACTCAAAGATCACTTCGTAGGCGCCTTAAAGGGAAGCATTTACAAAGAATTATTGGATGCGAAAATTGTTGATATTTCACATGGAATAAGTCCTTTTAACATCCAAGAATGTGCCTATGTTTTAGAGAATTCCTATAAAAGCTTCCCAGAGGGGACAATTCATATTGTTGGTGTTGATTCAGAACCCACGAAAGAAAATCAACATATTGTTGTTTTATTAGATGGTCATTATTTTATAAGTGCAAATAATGGTGTAATTGGGTTGATAACTTCTGAGATAAATCCTGAAAAAGTATTTGAAATAAATATTCCGAACCCCCTGAACAGTTCTTTTCCAGTAATGGATGTTTTTGTACAAGTTGCCTGTCACATTGCTCGTGGTGGCACTTTAGAAGTGGTAGGAAAACCCTTTAATGGATTAAAAGACCTAATAGGATTCTTACCAAGTGTAACAGATAATGACAAAAAGATTATTGGTAGTATAATTTATATTGATAACTATGGTAACGTGGTCACTAATATTTCAAAAAAATTCTTTGAAGCCTATCGTAAAGGAAGAGATTTTGAGTTGAATGCTCGAACTACAAAAATAAATCAGATTCATAATCGATACAGCGACTTTATAAATTTTGATTTAGAAAAAAATAAACGTAAGGGCCCAGGTGACCTACTAGCGCTATTTAATTCTTCTGATTACATAGAATTAGCAATTTATAAAAGTGACTTAAATACGGTAGGTGGCGCTTCTAGTTTATTAGGATTAGATTACAGAGATACGATAACCATAAACTTTGAATAGTTTATGTTATAAACGAAAGATCATCTGTTAAAATACTTGTGATAAAAAAGAAACCCATCGCAATAGAAGCCTTTTTAACAAGGTTCAAAAGTTATAAAAAACATTATTGGAATATTAAAAATGAACAAGTACACCTTTTGATTTAGCCGTAATCACTTTATTTGACAATCAACCATATTTTATTCATTTAGCTTTAACTTGAAAATAGTCTTAAACATATACAAATGATTGTACGCATTGTTAAACTCACTTTTCATCAAGAAAACATTGTTTCATTTTTAAGGATTTTTGAAGAAAGTAAAAATCGGATTCGGTCTTCAGACGGATGTAGTTTCGTGGAATTGTACCAAGATACATCAAATGCTTTTGTATTTTTTACCTACAGTTATTGGGATAGCCCTGATGATTTAGAAAACTACCGCAATTCAGACTTCTTCCGCTCAGTTTGGGCTAAAACCAAATGCTTATTTTCAGAAAAACCCGAAGCCTGGAGCGTGAAAAAGCTGCAAAGCTTGACCTAAGTTTTTATTATGACCTATGATAATGGGTCTTGTACTGCTACTTGACTTATAAACACTCCCATTTAAAAGCAATACAAACCAACCAAAATCATCTAAATAGGTAACCCACACCCCTTCTATAACACTATTAAAATTAAGGCTTTACAATGGGTTTCTATTTTGGTCAACAACAAGTTTTATCAGATATAAAAAACCATGAACTGTTGATAAGTTTGTTTCGTTAAAAAGCTCATTTAAAATATCTTTGTGAGACTACTAGTTATGACTTTATTGGTACATTCGTAGCTATCACAACTAACACATAAAAGTACAGCACATGAAATTTATAGTATCCAGCAGCTACCTATTAAAACAATTACAGGTTTTGGGCGGTGTCATTAACAATAGTAACACTCTGCCGATATTAGATAATTTCTTGTTTGACTTAAAACAAAATAAATTGACGGTTTCTGCCTCTGATTTAGAAACAACTATGAGTTCTGTTTTAAATGTAGATTCTGATAACGAAGGTATTATTGCCGTTCCGGCGAGACTGTTGTTAGAGACGCTGAAAACATTCCCAGAGCAGCCCTTAACTTTTGTAGTAGAAGATAACAACACCATTGAGATTAGTTCGAATCATGGTAAATATGCTTTGGCATACGCAGATGGCGCAGAATTTCCAAAAGCTGTAGAACTGGCAAATCCGAGTTCAACGGTTTTGATGGGCGATATTTTAGCAACTGCGATTAACAAAACCATTTTCGCGGCTGGTAACGATGATTTAAGACCAGTAATGAGTGGCGTGTTCTTTCAGTTCTCACCAGAGAACTTAACATTTGTAGCAACTGATGCTCACAAATTGGTAAAATATAAACGTGAAGATGTTTCCGCATCTCAAGTTGCTGAATTTATAATGCCAAAGAAACCTTTGACTTTGTTAAAAGGAATTCTTGCAGGAAGCGAATCAGAAGTAAACATTGAATACAACGATAGCAATGCAAAATTCAGTTTTGAAGATACCGAATTGATTTGTCGCCTAATTGATGGAAAATATCCCAATTATGAAGCGGTAATTCCCAAAGAGAATCCAAATAAACTTACTATATCAAGAAACCAAATTTTAAGTTCGGTTCGAAGAGTATCTATTTTCTCTAATAAAACAACACATCAAATACGACTGAAAATAGCAGGTGCGGAATTGAATATTTCTGCAGAAGATATTGATTATAGTAATAAAGCAGAAGAGCGATTGACTTGCGCCTACCAAGGTGATGATATGCAAATTGGCTTTAACTCTCGATTCTTAACAGAAATGTTGAACAATTTGACTTCTGAAGAAGTCACCTTGGAAATGAGTTTACCTAACCGTGCAGGAATTTTAACCCCTTCTGACGGATTAGACGAAGGTGAAATTGTAACGATGTTGGTAATGCCTGTAATGCTTAATAGTTAGCATAAAATAAACCCAAAAAGAAAGCCTGAAGAAAATAAGTTTCTTCAGGCTTTTCTGTTATTTGAGCTAGTATTAGATGAAGTTTATGGTTCCGAAGGTGCTTGGAGATTCTCCATTAGCTGCTCTTACTGTGTTTATAATGGGTAATATAAATCCTATGATTCCAACAAATAAGAAACCTAGTAAGCCTAACCCTAATAATAAAATAGCAGGTACACTTATGGCTAATATTAAAAGCATTGTCAATTGAAAGTTAACAATTGATTTACCATGTTCATCCATTCCAATTACGGTATCTTTTGAAGTCAACCATATTACTAAAGGAACGATTAACCCGCCGAAACCGGTGAGATATGTTAATAATTGTGATGCGTGTGTTACTGCTAATAACTGATTGTCTGTGCGTTGTACTGATTTTTGATTGATGATTTCCATGTTTATTAATTTAAGGGGTTCTTAACTATAAGACGCTTATTGAAACAAAATGTTACAAAAAAAATAATTTGAGTGAATTAAATTCAAAAAAAATCTCGTTTCCAAAAAAGGGAAACGAGATTCTACGACATTAAAAATTCGTTCGCTAACTAGATTTTACGTTCTAATTTTCGAAGTTTTTCTTTATCCTTTAAAATACGTAGTTTTTCTTTTTCTATTTTGCCGTTTATTTTTTCAATATCATTTGGTGAAAGTTTTCCTTTAATTTTATCTTCAGCCATATCCTCAGTCATCTTATTAATTTTACGTTCACTTTTTAGAATATCTTCTTTTTTATCAGCAATGTCATCTTTCAAATCTTTCAACTTTTTTTCTTTTTTCTCGGCTTTTCTGCGGGCTTTATCAGCCTTTTGTTCAGCTTTATCTGCCTTTTTCTCTGCCTTTTCTGCTGCTTCCGCTTCTTTTTCTGCCTGTTCAATCTGCTCTGCTAACGCTATTTTTTCTTTCTCTTCGGCTGCTTCAACAGCTTCTTGAATAGCCATATTTTCGGCCTCATTTGTCATTATAATTGTAGAATCTTGTTCAATCTCTGTTTGCGCAAATAATGAACCAGCGCATAGTATTAGTGCAAGTGTTAGAAATAAATTTTTCATTTTTCGGGTTTTTATAATTAATAGTACTCGAAGATATAAAAATTAACTTCAGGAATTTAGCTGTAACCAATGTGATATTAACTCGTATCAAAACAGCCACTTACCTTATTTCATTTTACTTATTTTTGCACAAACTTTTCTAATGAAGCCAAATGATACCATTATTGCTTTTGCCACCCCTGCAGGTGCGGGTGCAATTGCGATTTTACGTATTTCAGGAAGTGACGCAACAGGTATCGCAAATCGATTTTTTAATTCAATTCATAATAAAGATCTCAATTCACAAAAAAGCCATACAATTTTACTGGGTCATATAGTGGAAGGTGACAAAACCTATGATCAAGTTTTGGTATCTATTTTTAAAAATCCGCATTCCTATACTGGTGAAGATGTTATTGAAATATCTTGCCACGGTTCGGCTTATGTACAACAACAAATCATTCAATTATTTTTACGAAACGGATGTCGCATGGCAGACGCAGGCGAATTTACGCTTCGTGCTTTCTTAAACGGAAAAATAGATTTAAGCCAAGCCGAAGCCGTAGCAGACCTTATCGCATCAGACAACGAAGCAAGTCATCAAATCGCTATGCAACAAATGCGTGGTGGTTTTAGTACCGAAATCAAAGCCTTACGCGATGAACTATTAAATTTTGCTTCATTAATTGAACTAGAATTAGATTTTGCTGAAGAGGATGTGGAATTTGCCAATCGTAATCAATTCAAAGACTTGTTGAACCGTATTCAACAAGTTTTAAAAAGACTAATTGACTCCTTTGCGGTAGGGAATGTCATTAAAAATGGAATTCCTGTTGCAATTGTAGGCGAACCAAATGTGGGAAAGTCCACCTTATTAAATGTACTTCTAAACGAAGAAAGAGCAATCGTATCTGAAATTGCCGGAACTACCCGTGATACGATTGAGGATGAAATTTCTATTGGTGGCTTAGGCTTTCGATTTATAGATACTGCCGGCATTCGAGAAACAGAAGATGTCGTGGAAGGTATTGGAATTCGAAAGACCTTTGAGAAAATAGAACAGGCGCAAGTAGTGTTGTATTTGGTTGATGGCTCTTCATTATTCGTTGATGGCGGTATTGAACATCTAAAAATTGAAGTTGAGAAAGTTAAAAACCAATACCCTTTAAAACAATTACTAGTTGTAATAAATAAACAAGATACCCTCACTACCGAAAAGCTTGAAACAATTAGCAAACAAATACCAACTGCCCTATTGCTCTCAGCAAAAACGGGTGATGGTGTTGAAGAATTAAAAAATCAACTGTTAGAGTTCGTAAATACTGGAGCACTACGAAACGACGAAACCATAGTTACCAATTCAAGACATTATGATGCGCTTCTAAAAGCGCTAGAAGCAGTAGAGCATGTAAATTTGGATATGCAAAATGGTATTTCTGGTGACTTGTTAGCCATAGATTTGAAAGACGCCTTGTTTCATTTGGGCGAGATTACAGGTCAAGTAACAAATGATGAGCTTTTGGGTAATATTTTTGCCAATTTTTGTATCGGCAAATAATTAAATAACTCGCAACAAGATATAGTAGATTGAACGTCTTTGAATATTTAATTTTAGACCTAAGAAATAAACTTCTTAGGTCTTTTTATTTTGTATTAAATTAAATGTTTTAACATTTTGTAAAAGGCTCATTCTATCCCGATATTTTACTTGGTTTTTATCGATGAAATACATTTTATGGGTGTTTACATACATAATAGTATGTTTTACAACATTAAATTTTAACCTTATTTTTCTTACATTAAATTTACTTTAATCTTAATAAAGTTAACTACTACTTTAAACTTTTTTACAAATTACCCAAATCTTTGTCTTATGCTTACAACATTATTATCACCAAGTGAATCGATTCAAAAAACGGATAGGCCAAAATTTAAAATTACCACAGAATCAGTTTTTCCAATTTCAAAGTCGGCAAAGACTTTAACTAAAATTGATTCTCTTGTAACTGATTATCATTTAAGTTATGATCTTAGCTATTTTATTTCAAAATACCTGATGAATTTTGACTTAAAAGAAATACATCTTTTTAATACTAGAAGCAGTAATAAAGTAATTCTCAATACTACCCTGCAAAGCAAGGTGATTGTAAATTTTAAGGAGGTAAATACCTATAGAAGAATTAATAGATTTTTTGAAGATATGAACACCCTTCTTCCTGAAGGAGGTTTGTTTATTGCAAGTGTAGAAACACATACCGTTAGAAAAAACAGGATTCTTGCAAAAATTCCGAAATATTTTAGATCTATCTTTTATACTGCAGATTTCATATATCATCGAATTGTACCGAAAATTAAACTCTTAAACTGGTTTTATTTTTATCAAACCAATGGTCGCAATAGAGTTTTAACCAAGGCTGAAACTTTAGGTAGACTTTATGCATGTGGTTTTTCAATTTTAGAAGACAAAATAATTGATGGTAAACTTCATTTTATTGCGAAAAAACAAAAAGACCCTAGTTATGATTGTGAGGCAACTTATGGCCCATTAATTCAATTAAAAAGAGTCGGACTTCGAGGAAAGGTTATTCGGGTTTTTAAATTTAGAACCATGCATCCGTATGCAGAATATCTACAACAATATGTATACGATAAGAATAGTCTTAGTGAAGGCGGTAAAATGAGAAATGATTTTAGAATATCTAGACTAGGAAGAGCATTTAGAAAATATTGGATAGACGAAATACCTATGTTATTCAACCTAATTAAAGGAGATTTAAAACTCATCGGAACAAGACCTTTGAGCAAACACTATTTTAATCTTTATCCGAAATCACTTCAAGAAAAAAGAACAAAATACAAACCGGGTTTACTACCGCCATTCTATGCAGATATGCCTAAAACATTGGATGATATCATCAAATCAGAGCAAGCCTATTTGAATGCTTATGAAAAACAACCCCTAACAACCGATTTAAAGTATTTCGTTAAAATTGTCAATAATATTTTATTCGGAGGTAAAAGAAGTGCTTAGTCATCATTTATAATCCATTCCAGAAATACCAAATCTTAGAGAAACCAAAAAGACACTATGGAAAATAATGAATATGATAGTCAAGAAAGTTCGATTATCAAAGATTTACTGGAAAAATACACCTATCATTGGAAGTTATTCTTAATAATTTTTTCTGCCAGTTTTGTTATTGCTTTTTTATACTTAAGGTATACTCAGAAAACATATCGGGTTGCTGCAAGCATATTAGTAAGGGTTGAAAAAGATGGGATTTTTTCAGAGTTATCAGCCCTCGAAGATTTATCGATTTTCAGAAATACAAGTCAAGAGGTTGAAAATGAAATTGAAATCATAAAGTCTAGACCTCTTATAGAAAATGTGGTTAAAGATTTAAATTTAAATGTTAATTACCGTACCAAGACCAAATACACCAGACGTATGGTAGAGATTACGGACGAAATTCCCATCAAAGTAGATTTTACAGACTCTTTAAAATTTGAAAATTCAGGTCAATTTATTATTCAAATTAATTCTGAAAATGACTTTAATGTACTTGATGTACAAGGAAAAACTATTGCGAATGGTCTTGCAAATTCCATTGTTGATACCAATCTCGGAGGTATACAGGTGCACATAAATAGCAGCATTGCAAAAGAATACATAGGCAAACATATCTATGTGAGCCTATCAACTTTAGAAGCCACAGTTGAAAAATATAAGTCTCGTCTAAAAATTGGTATTAATGATCCAAAAGCAACGGTCATTGTACTTTCACTTCATACCAAGTCGCAAGAGAAAGCAAAAAATATTTTAGCAAGTCTTATTAAAGAGTATAACAAAAACTTTATTGATGATAGAAAAGAGATTATCCGTACAACCGCAAATTTCATTGATGAACGTTTGAACATCATTAATACAGAATTAGCTGGATTAGAAGGAAATCTTCAGTCGTTTAAAATAAATAATAAGCTTACCGATTTAGCTACAGAGTCTACTATTGTACTTCAGAAAGAATCCTTAAACGAAAAAACAATGATTCATAATGCTGTACAGCAAGAATTAGTAAAACTAGTGCTAGACTTTTTGAAAAACAAAAAAGGAGATTTACTACCTGCAACTTTAGGTTTTGAAGATGAAACGGTTGCTAAATTGATTATAAAATATAACGACCTTGCCATTGAAAGAAACCGAATTCGTAAAAGTACTCATGAAAAAAACCCTTTACTTTTAGCTCTAAATGATAAACTTTTTTTGGAAGAAGAGAACTTAAAACAAAGTCTATTTAATTTACAAATTACACTTAAGGCACAGCTTAAAGGTCTCCAAAAAAGAGTTGAGAGCCTTAGTTCAGAAAAAGGTAGCCTCCCTGGAAAAGAAAGAAAACTTAGAGACATAAAAAGACAGCAACAAATAAAAGAAACTCTTTTTCTTTATTTATTAGAAAAAAGTGAAGAGGCAGCCATTTCGTTAGCGGCAACAGCCACCAATGCGAAGGTTATTGAAAGACCTTTCACCTCAAAAGTACCGGTAAACCCTAAAAAAAGCAAAACTTATATTTCCGCTTTTCTAGCTGGAATATTAATTCCTGTTATTATCTTATTAATAAAAGATACCCTAGATACAAAAGTACATGACCTCAAAAATTTAAGAAGAATTCTCCACCTACCTTTATTAGGAGATATTCCCAGCTCAAAACAAGCCGGAAAAATTCAAGATCTCGGACAAGATCAGTCTGACGTTGCTGAATCTTTTCGACTGTTAGATATCAATCTCAATTTTATTTTGAATGAAGTAGAGCAAAAGTGTAAAACCATTTTAGTAACCTCAACTAGAAAAGGCGAAGGAAAATCTTTTGTTGCTAGTAATTTGGCAATTACGCTAGCACGATCAGAAAAAAAAATTGCTTTATTAGAAATGGATCTGAGATCACCAATGATTCGAACACACTTGGGGTTAAAAGTTAAAGTAGGGCTAACGAATTACATTAAAGATGCAAAAGTCAAAATCTCTGACATTACTACAAGAATGAAAGGATTAAAAAATTTAGATGTTATTACTTCAGGAACAACGCCTCCTAACCCTGCAGAATTACTAAAAAGCCAAAGGGTAAAAGATCTTTTCACTAAGCTAAAAGAAGAGTATGATTATATCATTATTGACACACCACCTGTGAGTTTAGTTGCAGATACCTTACTTCTAAGTAATTATGCAGATCTGTGCGCCTATGTTGTCCGATTTAATTTTTCAGATAAACGAATGTTAGATATTCCTAAAACATTAAATCAAGAAAAAAGATTCAGTAAAATGGCGCTTCTTGTGAATGACGTTGACTATAAGAAAACCTATGGATATGGTTACGGATATGGTTATGGATATGGTTACGGTAAAAAGAAGAAATCGCTATTTAGTAAGATATACTCTTAGCATCAAATAATTAGAACAAAGCTATAATATCACTCAAAAAATGATACGAAAACTGATCGCAAAACACCTTGGTTTTCCTTTGCAAGACCATTTTAAAAAAACCAGTATTGTTTCCACCTTAAAGTCCTTAAAAGAAAGTGCGTTTTGGAGTGAAAAACAAATGGAAGAATATAGGCTATTAAAACTTCAAAAACTTGTGCAACACGCCTATGATCATGTGCCTTATTATACAGCATTATTTAACCGACACCATATTTTACCTTCAGACATACAACAACTAAAAGACATTAGCAAAATACCAATTTTAACGAAAGAACTAGCAAGAGAAAACCAAGATAAACTCGTATCACGTCAAAAACTTTTCGAACCAATTAATAAAGGAAAGACTGGGGGTACTACGGGAGTGCCTTTAGTTGTTTACTCTGACACTAATAATAGATCTTTTACCTGGGCTTCTTACTATCGATGGTATAATTGGATAGGACTAAACAAAGAAGATGCGGTACTATCACTATGGGGTTCTAAAACCATTCTAAAACCCACGCTGAAGAAGAAATACACGGGGCTTGCAATTGACTGGATACAGAACAATAAAACCCTAAATACATATAATATTAATGAGGATACCTTACCCAAGGTATACCAAACCATGCAAAAATTTAATCCGGTTTTGATTAAAGGGTATTTATCTGCCATTATTCTAATTGGGAAGTACATGCAAAAAAATAATTTACCACCCAATACAGCGCTAAAAGCTTTGTCAAGTACAACAGAAACCCTCTTACCCATGTACAGAACATTTTTACAAGAAGTTTTTAAAGTACCCATATATGATCAATATGGTTGTGGTGAAGTATCTGCTATATCTTATGAATGTAAAAAACATAAAGGCTTACATATTAATGAAGAACATGTTTATATTGAAACATTAAATGACTACAATGATATTACATTTAATGAATCAGGCAGGCTAATTACAACTTCATTAGATAACTATATCATGCCATTTATACGCTATGAGAATGGTGATATGGCGACCTTACTAACAGAAAAATGTTCTTGTGGCTTAAATTCGGCATTAATGAACAATATTGACGGTAGAACAGTCGATACCATCGCATTAAAAAATGGAGCAAAAGCGCATGGGGTATTTTTCACCAGTTTATTATATGAAGTAGGTATAACGACCGATCTGATTAGTAGGTTTCAAATTACGCAACACCCAAGTAAAGCCATCGATTTTCGAATAGAAAGTCAAGAAAAAATTGACCAAACTTTAATTGAAAACCTAAAAAAAGAAGTTTTACAATTTGTTCATCAAGTTAACATTTCAATTGTAGCTTATATACCGAATGAACCCAATGGTAAGTTTAAATATATTAAACAACATTCGTCGAAAAAGAAAGAGCTGCTCACATAAATAAGTACATCTTGCTAAAACTTAATTCATGGTTTTAATTTGTAATTTTTTTGAGAAGCCATTTTGAAAATTTAATGTGCTGTAACCAATAATAATCAGTTAATACTTTTATCTATTTCCAAACTTCGCGTTATAGGCGAATAAGACTGCCTCAACATTTTCATCTTGAACTAATTTCCTTTTTAATGCGATTTGCTCCGGCATTTTGAGAAGACGTAATGGATTTAGAACCAATCTACCTCGATCTGGAAAAGACCATAATAATTTTGCCCGACCCGGAAACTTCTCTGTTATTAACTGATAATTACATTTATCTAAAGAAAGATAATCTGTCTTATAATTACGCACATCATTCTGAACCAAATTAAAGGCCTTTTCGAATTCATCAGGCGTTGTATTGCATAAACTTGTGGGTAAATAAAAAGAAGTTTTGTATCCAGAATTTTGGAATGTGGTTAGAAATTTTGGTTTATCTGACTCAATTATAAAGCGCTTTTTATTTATTTTTAAGATATTGCAAATAGAATCAAATCTTGAAACAGCAGCAAACGTATTTGACGCTGATAGATTTTTGAAATCTATCCAAAAACGGGTTCGATCAAAACTATCTAAGGATCTTAAGTAAGATTCTAGAGATAAGTCAATTGATATTGCAGGAGGATGATTCACATCAAAGGTATTTGAACCCTCCAAAAAAACCACATCTAATTCAATACCATTATAATTTTTTTGTGCTACTTCTTTTAGCTTTTCTGTTGAATTGACCCGATGAATCCAAGTTTTATCCGAAAGTTCATTGGTAAGTGAATTATTTACATAATTTAAAACTAGTGAAATGATCACATAGCCTAAAACTATAAACAGAATGAACTTTCTATTTGCTGCTAAAAACTTCTTCATATTTTTTATTGTTTAAAATGAGACGCTCTTTTTCTTGAAAAGATGCATTAATTATACTTTTTGTTTTATCAAAACCTTGAAATTTAATACCAGCTAAATCTGCCATGGTATGAATTAAATCTTCCGAACTGTATCTGCTATTTATATTTAAGCTTAAAGGCCCTCTAGCCGCTTTAGATTTAGCTGAGCTCCATACAAAAAATGGAATATCAAACATAGGCTTAGTGCCTTTAGACTCTGTATGGCATGCCTCATTAATGGTCTCATAAACATCTTCTCCGTGATCAGATAAATACAGAACATTCGCATATTCGTATTTTTTTTCCACTTCACTTATAATGCTATCAACGATATAATCGTTGTAGAAAACTGCGTTATCGTAGGTATTAATTTTTTTATAGGCTTCTTCGTGTTCAAATTGGGTTTTTGGTTTTGAATCGAACCTATCAAATTTATTAGGATACCTACTTTCATAATCAAAGTGTGTTGCCATTAGATGAACCACTATAAACTTTTTCTTTGCCTCTTGACCTAAAGCATCTCGTAAGGGTTGTAATAAAACTTCATCATGCTCGCGCATTAAGCCTTCCGTAAAATATTGATGGTTACTTGCTTTTGATATATATCGTGTACTATTGCCGAAGACCCCTAATGATTCTTGATTAGAAATCCAATGTGTTGAAAAGCCAGCAGCATTGAAAAGTTGAACCATCGTAAGATTATACTTTTGAACGATATCGTCATTATCTTCTAAAATCAAAACCTTATCAAGTGCTTCTAAAGTATGGGTATGAGGGGTGGATACATTTTTAAAAACTGAAAGTTCATTTTTTCGTTTGGTTAAAAGTGGATTTGTATCACGATAATAGTCATAAAGACCCATGTGACTTCTAGCGGTCGATTCGCTAATAATTAAAATATTAACTTCATTTTCTCTAACAGGGTCTAGTTCTACATTTTGAAAATGTCCGTTTGCTAAAATAGATATTTCACTAAGTTGCTTTACCTGCTCATTATAACTAAAGATCGTTTTGGCTCCGTAAACAGGAAGAAGCGACCCCTTGAGATATAGCCCAATAAAACAAAAAGCCATTACAACCAAGTTTACATACTTTGGCATCTTATACTTTTCAACCTTTTGAAAATTTTTGAAAGAAAGTATGGTTGCAATTATAATTGCAAAAATTAATACGGTAACCAGTATGTATAGTTCAGGTTTAAAATAAAAAGAGAGAAATTCGCCTGCTTCATGTTTATTTGATTCTAACATCACATATATAGCGTCAATACCAATTTTGTATTTAAAAAGATATGCGAATGAAAATTCCATAAAACAAAAAAGTGAGAAGACTATGGAAGTCAAGAAAACATTTGCTACAAAGAGGGTTTTTATTTTTATCATACTACCAAGCAGAATTAGAAATAAACCGGCAAGCAAATAAGACACAACAACTTTAATCCCCAAAATTGTTATTTGGGAAGCAAGGGTAGCCATGGGTATAATTATTCCGAGAAAATTGAGGCTTGTTTTTAACATAAATAATAGGTTTAAATTTTAAAAATAATTAGTTCAACTCAGGGTTTTTAGGTTCCAGTTTTTACATAAAAATGTTTTTTAACCACATTCTTCAAATTTTGAAAAACCAGTTCTTTGCCCCATACCAACATATTGTCATTCCATCGTTGCGGATGGAAAGTGAACATCACTTTTTTTGGAAAGTGGCAGTCATGAATAGCGTCTATAATATCGTATGTCGAATGAAAAGTTTGCGTAAAGTTGGTTTGTACCCGGTCTCTTACGCTGGTGGTATGACCATCCCATTTTCTACCTGTATCTGTGATATAATAAATTTCGTTAAAGTCAAGATCAAAATAAGGTTCAGCAATAATTCCATAGTCGCGATAACAAAAGTCTTTCCATAAATCTTTTGAATCATATTTCGACATCGGGCTACCATGCATACAAATTGTTGAAACTGGGGCAAGCGCTCTTAATGCTTTCAAGTTATTATCAAAATCTTGAATACCTCGATCCATATTTCCGTTGTGAGTTGTTAAGCACTCATAGTGGTATCCTATTTCATGACCTAAGTTTGCTATTTTCTTAATTATAGGCTCATCCCAACTTTCAGGTACAGCGCGAAAATAATAGGTACCCTTTAAACCCAGCTCGTTTTGAACTTTTGCGAATTCTAAAGAATTACCAGGTAATAAATCTACATCGTGACGAAGTATTATTACTTTTTCAGCAGGAGAAGCTATATACTCTTGAAAAGTTTGAAATGTATACGATGCATCAACAAGGGCAACTAATAGATTTTTATAGATATCTAGCGTAAAATCCATTATTTGAAAGTGTTTTGAAATTCAGGGTTCTCTAGCATCACTTTTTTACTTTTTGGATAATTTTCAACAAACCATACCATAAAAGCTGTAACATCAATTTTGTCTTTGAGTAAAAGCTCTCTTCTTTTTTGAAAGGTTATTTTAATTTCAGTATCTGCTAGAAGTTCTTTTATTTTATCTAACACTTGCATACCATTTTTGTAGTTAAAAAGTAAACCGTAATTAACTTGTTCATCAATAGTACCCGCCGTAATACTGTTGATGTAAAGCGCTGGAGTACCCAAAACTGCACATTCTGAAGCCATTGTAGCGCCTTCACCTATAAACATATCAGCAAATGCAAGGACATCATGCATCTCTTCGGGGCGAATTTGAATTCTATATTTTTCAAATTCAACAGGTAAATCACCTTCAGCAGAAATGAACACCTTGTGTGTTTTTTCTAAAAACTGGATAATATTTTGCTTTTCCATTAATGTTAATCCAGATTGATTAACATCATGACTCGCATTCCAAGAAACAAAACGCAATAGAACATATTTTTCAGAAGGGTCAATTTGTAAAGATTGGTATACTTTTTTGTTAGGTCTGAAATTGTTTGGGTGTAAATATGCTAATTCATGATAGCCTGCATACCTAATTTGCTTTTCCCCCAGTTCTCTATGAAACGCATTTGAGGTCAAGACGCACTCACTAAATGGGAGGTATAGTTTGACCTGTTCCATATTCCCTGTATCTTCTAAAGAGATATGTGGTTTTTTCAGAAAAGCTGACGCTTGAGCAGCATAGGGAGACCCGTGACTCATTAACACATCTGGTTTGAATTTAAGGCCACTAAAAAATTCCATTAGTCCGAATTTTAACAAGCCAAATACCTTGCCCAAGGTGGTATTAAATTTTGAACCAAAAGATTTGAAAAGAAAGCCTTCAGCTTTCAAAAGTTCTATTTCAAATTCTTTTTGCCGACATGTAAATAAAAACTCGTGACCCTTTGCCTGCATCACCTTAGCAAAATTTTTGAAAAGGTGAACATGGCCTGGATGACCAATATCAATCATAATTTTCATAATTATCTTTTTAAAATTTTAACTGCGGTTTTACCAACTTCGAAGAGAAATGGTTTCGTTACATGACAAAATCTACCATGTTCAAGAAGTTCACCGCCAAATTTTGATTTAAAATCTCTTACGCCATAATCTTCATCTGGCTTACCAGCACCCATAAAGTCGAATCGAAGGATGTTATTTTGGCTAGCAAAATCCATTGCCGCCCAAGTGGCAAGTATACTTGGATATACGTTTTTGAAAACTCCATCTTTTCCGCAAACAAACCATTCGTAAATGGTTTGGCTTTCGAAAATGGGTGCAACAATACCGCCAATTATTTCGCTTTCAAATTCTATCAAAAAGAACTTAGCTGTATTTCTCAACCATAAGGTTATAAAAAAATCGAGATGAGGTAGTGGCGTTTTTACCTTTGTTTTATACAAGTGCTCTAGAATTTTATAGTAGGCTTCTATTTGATCAATATTTTTTGCTTCAATTATTTGAGCACCTGCTTTAAGACTTTTTTTGACTTGACGTAGTTTACTACTACTCATTCTTTTTTTCATTGCAATTTCATCTTGACAATCTAAATGGAAGTTTAAATGCGGATGGTATTCGAATCCTGATTTTTTAAATATGTTTTTATAAGCACTATAATCATTCAAGTTTCTAAACTCTATATAGATTACTCTCGATTTTAGATTAGAAATCAAAATATCTAATAACTCGGCAATTTCTTCTTCTTCGATTTCAGGTGAAAAAATAGGGCCTCCAAAAATGATGGCACGACTTGTAAAATTCGCCTTTACTCCTTTTTCTTTTTGAATGATTCCGGCAAGTACAGCTAGTACCTGTGATTCATTACGAGCAACGAGCTTAAATGTTTCAAGTCCAACAGCTTCAAAAAAAGAGATTGCTTCTGGTGTTTGAAAAAAATTACTTGTTTTGGAGTCTAGCAATGTTTTCCATTCTATGGAAGATATATTTTCAATATTAGCGTCTATTGTTAAAGTCTTTGTCATAAGGTTACTGTATTATAAATTGTTGTCAATTGTTTTGCTACAAGGTTTGCATCTAGGTTGGCTATTTTTTCTCTTCCATTTGTTTTTCTGGGAAGCGATAATGATTTTACAAGTTTTTGAAAGACATCATCAGCGTCAAAATCCACAATGAAACAGTTTATGGTATCAGCTATAACTTGTATAACATCTCCCACGGGAACACTTACAATTTTACAATTACAAGCCATGGCCTCTTTTATTACATTTGGTGACCCTTCCCATAAACTGGTTAGTAAAATCACATCAGAAGCATTTAAATAGGCTGGTATCAAATCATTTGGAATGTCAATTAAAGAATGTAACTCCACATTTTCACTTTCTATTTTTTGAAACGCTTCATTTGCCAATTGAAAATTTTTTTCTCTTCTTTTAGGATTCGCGGTAAATAAAATGTGTTTTTTCTCAGAATTCCAACCCGTAATTCTGAGTGCTTTTTCTTTGGACATAGGTTTGAATTTTTCAAAATCCACTCCGTTTGGTACCACTTCCACATTTTTTAGATTTGCCGATGATCTCATATCCTTAGATTTAACAATTACCCGTTTCCAAAACAAGGATTTGAAAATTTTAATACTATATTTTAATAGTGAAGAAGCTTTTATATCGCTCCCCATTAAGGAAACCACCAAGGGTTTTGTACCTGCTAATGAAGCAGTAATGGCACTTAATGAATAATGCGCATGAACAACGTCAAATGATTGTTTTTTTAAAAAATTTCTCAAAACAAATACGTGACCTAAATACCCTTTGAGCCCTTTGCCATTGATGGTGAAAAATGAAATATCATGACCAATACTACCAAGTGAATTACCTTGATTCTTGACGATTGGTGATATTCCGCCTTTCGTATTACCGCTACTTACAAATAGAATTTTCATAGTTATATTTACTTTATTTCAACTAATTGTTGCTTTTGCTGTTTTTCATGTATTAAAAGGTTGTTTAAAAGACTGATTGACATTAAAAGCGTGTCTCTTTCTTTTTCAGGCGTAAAAGCGGTTAAATCTTTCAACATTCTATGCAAAACTTCTTTGTTAAATAATACTGAAGATGAGATAAGATCTTTAAGAAAATTTTCATTTCGCTTTACCCCAGAGATTATACCCAGGTTGTCTAAAAAAGGTTTAGCAACTTTTTTAGTGAATTTTTTCTTTAAAAATGGAAATACAATATTACCCATGTAAAAAACATTTCTCACATCAATTGGTCTATAGCCCTTACCTGTTTTTTGATAGTAAATTTTCTTGTTGGTCTTCTTTATTATATCAGCATAGATATATTGCCCCTTCACTCTTTTAAAAGGATTGCTTGTCAGAAAATCATTGTTTGCCCCAGCAAATTCAGTCTGTAGTAATTTTTGAACGAACTTGAAATCTAAAAATGGCGTTCTTACCTGAACATGATTTTGTTGCGTAACTAACCATTGTCCAAAAAACTTTCTGAAAATTTCTTCAAATACAAAACAATAAAACTGTTGATTCATTGAAATACCAGTTGAAAGTTGATTTTTATATGCAATGATCTCGTTAATCAATTCATCAAGCTCGGTTATAAATTCATCGCTTTGTAGAACTTGTAGCACTTTTGAATTCATAAGTTTTTCACGAATTACTTGGTCATTTTGGTTTTTAAAAACATCAACAAGTGCTGAAGATGTTACTGCCCCAGGATTATGTAATGCTCTAAACAGTTCACTACCGCAAGCGCCTGATAAAACATACTTTGATCTAGACATGATTTTTTTAGCACTATATGGAAAATGTGCGTATAAAAAACCATTACCTAAGTAACCAGATTTACCGTACGCCAAAGTATTTTTAATAAAATCAGCCTCTATGTAATGATCATTATTTAAATCTAAATGTTCATATGCAATATTCAGTTCTTCAGCATTTTGCTTGGGAATAGCCACGTCATCATTTTCAGCTCTTCCGAAAGAAAAAGTTGAAAAATTCTTTTTATGATATTGGGCACAACTTACTAAGGTTCTGCCATCAAAACCGCTAGTAAAAGCAATATCAAAATGCTCGTCAGGTAAATAATGTTTCACATTTTCAATAAATAAATCACTCACTTCACTAGCTGAACCTTTCGATTGAGACTGCTTTGATACAAATAATTCGTTTATTGAAAAATGTCTAAAAATAGTTACTGTTTCATTTTCGATTTCAAGGGCATGGTTGGTTGGCACTAACTTTATTTGTTCGTATTTCGTTCTGTTGAAAAAACCATAATTAAAAAGTAAATTTTCAAGTATGTATTTTTTATCTAAAATTAAATTTTGATTGTAATACTCGGCTATCAAAAGCATAGATGAGCCAATCAATGAATTATCTATGGTATGAAACAAGGGTAACATATTCAAAAAACTACTGTAAACTTTTAGCCTTTTAGTGCCTGAAATTATAGCATAGAAATTACCGCGCAACTTGGGTATTTCATCATCTGGTGTAGATAAAAGTTGATTTTCAGATCCTATATAATCTCCAAAAATTAAAATTTGTTTATCCGCATTAGCGAATACCTGGTATTTACCATTGCTTATTAGACCCCATGAATCATTCAATTGAAACATAGAATTTGGTCTATCAACCTTATGGATTTTTGTATTTATTAGAATGAAATCGTTCATGTGTTGCGCTATAAAAGTCCTCGATTAGATAGTTTAAAAAGATTCCATGCGAGTATGGCCATGAAAATAAACACTAGGTATAACACCCAATGTTTTTCCTTATTATGGTATTGGGCTACAACACCATCTGACATAAAAACAATTAAAAATGGAAGTGCTAAAACTTGAAAACGGTCTTGAAAAGAGATACCTGAAACCGCGAGTATTAAAATGTATAAAATTGCAAAACTCGCAGGGAAAATTGCTTTTCTTTTTCGATGTTTGATGAAACGAATAAGACCAAGAAAAACAAAAAAATACATAATGTTTCTAATAATCTCATTTTGAAAATGGGCATATATTCCTATTTGCCGATCTTCAAAATTTAGTAATGATGGAAATGGTGTTATAATAGCACCTGATATCAACAAAGGTGCAACTAGGGCCACAGAATAATTTATACCTCTGTCTGTAGATGCTTTATCTAGTTCAGTTCCAAATTGATCTTGACTCGCTTCAATAGCCGATTCAATGTGTTTATCCATTGATAGCTCATAGGTAACAAACAAGCTGCCAACGATTAATACTGCTGTAATAAAACCAGCAAAAATTCTGTAATTTTTATTCTTTGTTTGGTAAAAAACAATTTGCAACAAAACACACCCTAAGAGTAAGGGAACTAATACGGTACGAAAAAAGAAAATAGTACCAAAAAGCCCTAAAATGATAAGCGTATTTGGTATTCTGAATTTATTAGTTTTGATAATTTGAGTGGTGTAATATCCAATATTTGCAATTAAAAAAATCAGAAGTGTTTCTTTTAAAAATATTCCTGTGAACCATAGTAAAGAAGGCATCAACATAGTAAGTATACCGGCTACTCGAGCTTGTTTTTCACCATAAGAAAATTTTGTTATTTGATAAATTCTAACCACCGTAAAACTTCCGACAATAGCATTAAATACTTTAACGGCTAAGACACTTTTTCCAAAAAGAATATAAATTGTACCAATCCAAAGTGAAAAACCGTAATCTGCCTCGTTCTTCCAAAAATGAGAAAGTGCATCAAAAACATTTCTACCCTCAAACACCGCATCAGCAACAATAACGCCTGATTTATGGTAGTTATAAGCATCAGAAGCCGCCAATTCAAACGGGAGGTTTTCTGGGTCATATAAGGCAGTCAAATAGTATAAAACAAAAAGAGAAATAATTCTATAAAGTAGACTATGTAGAAATAGTCTCGTTTTAATATCATAAGTACCTTTCCATGAATTCGTATACCCCTGAAAAGCAAAAAAGAAAAATAAGATTACACAAAAACCACCTAAAAGAATTGGAGAAGGCATTGTATAGCTAGGGAAAAATAGCATATGACACAGCAATACGAATACTGTGAAAAAAAATGTTATTTCGATATGTTTTCTAGTCCAAACCATAATTCACTTTATAAAGGTTGGCTGTTATTGAAATCTCATAATTATTTTCAAAGGCAACTTTTGCATTTTTAGATAAACGCATTCTTTTTTCAAAATTCATATCTAAAAATTTAAGAATTGTTTTCTTAAATTCTTGTACCTCAAAATTTCGCGAAATAATACCATTATTTTCATTTACAACATCTACCATGCCTCCCGCAGGTGTTGTGATTATTGGAACACCCATTGATAAAGCTTCTAAAGCCACAATCGGCATACCCTCTTCAATAGAGCTAATAATAAGCGCATCAGTCTCTAAAAGAAAATCGGCTGCATTCTCTTTGGGGCCAACTAAAAACAAATTAGAGGCTCCAATTTCTTTTAACTCATTGCTTAGTTTTTGGTCAGTAGGGTTTCCAATTTGAACACCTATTACATTCGGATATTTTAATGCAATGGCTTCAAAGGTTAAAGCCAATAGTTTGTAATTCTTGTTGTCACTAATATTTCCAATAGCCAAAAATTTAAAACTGTTTTCGCTACGTGTTTCAAAAGTTTTCCAAAAGCTTTTCACATCTTCTTTAGATCTTGCATGCCTGTACGATTGAATTCCGTTTGGTATTACGGTGGTATGAATTCTTGGATACTGCGATTTAATATCTTTCGCAATTGCATTTGATAAGCAAACATGCAATATTTTACTGCTTAAAAACCGCAATTTATTTACTATGGTCAATACCCTTTTCCAATTTTGAAAACTACTATGTAGTGTATGTATGTACCTCGGTTTTCGGTTGAAAATTGACATTCCAAAAACGTAATAAAAAGGATTATGTAAGTGAACATGTATCACCTGAGGCATTAATTTTTTAATTAATATCATTAATTGATAAAACTGTATTACGCTATATTTTTTTTTCCATCCTAACTCAATCAATTCAACTTTTTGATTAACAGCATGTATGTAGTTTCTATTGCTATTCGTTTTACCCAATGAAATAATTTTAACAGTTTTATGCTTTGTTTTTTCGTTAGCAAGCTGAACAACGAAGTTTTCAGCGCCACCAATATTCAAAGATGATATGATGTGTACAATGCTCATTATTTTTTGGAGCCATAAATCCAGCTATCTAAGATTTGATTTCCTGAAGTATTAAATTGTACATCAAAATTATTTGCTTCTAAAAACCGTGTCATTTTTTCTTTAATTTGTCGATTATCTTCGAATAGAAAATCATGACATGACACCGCAATGTTTTTAGTGATTTTAATGGCATTTCTCATTCCATCAATCATAGGTAATTCAGAACCTTCAATATTGGCCTTAAGAAAATCTATCTTTTTAATATTCTTAGTTGTAATCAAATGATCAAGTGTAACACCATCTACCTTAACTCCTTTTGCCATTTGATTTAAAGAATCCACTTGATAGTTATCCGTTTCTTCAATCCAAACTTCTTGATTGCTATCGGTGATAGCAAGGTGAAGGTTTTCTGAGTTTTTGATATTGTTTTTAGCACACATTTCCTCTAATTTTTGATGGCTTGATTTACTAGCTTCAATGGAGTAAATTTTACCACTTTCCTTAATATGTTCGTTAAAAAAAAGCGTTTCTGTTCCAATACCAGCTCCCACATCAACAATGACATCTCCTTCTTTTGGTATATAATGTTTACACGCAACTCTTCTAATACCGCGATATAAGTTCTTTTTACTAAAATAGAAATAGGGTTTTTTCACCATGAATAAATGACTTCCATCACTTTTGAGCCAAAACATTTTATAATTAGGGTCATATTCTACTTTATTCTGATTTTTCATTACCGCACTACTTACAAAGCTTAGAAACTTTGCTTTTTGTTTTTCTATTGGTATCAAAAAAACTATACCGTTTATTAAACCTTCTACTATCTTTCTAAAAATATTTTTCATAATGTTACTTTTTTAGTTTAGTTAAACTTGCTGACCAATATGCTCTTCATATCATTTAATTCTCTGAATTTCATAATTTTAGAAACTAATAGATATAAGAGACCACAAAGTATTGTTCCGAATAAAAGTTGCATAAGTTCAGTTGGTATAAAAACACAAATAAAATAACTTATACTTACTGCTATTGTGCCACCTAAAGCATATGGCATGAGGTCTACTAACTGCTTTAAACTGGAATAGCCTATGAACTTACCCGTATAGTGTGAGTTGATAAAAAAGCTTATACATGAAACTGCTACATAGCCTATGCACATATGTAGCAAGCCATATTTATAGGTGATCAAAATTGCGATTACTGTTAGAACATTCTTGGCCATCTCAAGTTTTAAAAACAGATCTGATCTGCCTTTTGCATTTAAAAAGTTAAGGTTGATATACTGTATCGGTTGAAAAATAATATCTAAAGAAAGTATCTGTAAAAAAATCACAGATGGTAGCCATTTTTCAGTTAGTAAAACAAGTATTAAAGGTTTGCTAAAGAATAATAACCATAGAATTACCGGAAAAAGAATAAAGGCCGTTAGCTTGATACTTCGCACCAATACGTTTTCAACTTTTTTATCATCATCTATTACTTTAACCATGAGTGGAAAAGTAACGCCTTGTAAAATATTTCCAACCAAAGTGCCAGGTACTTGTTTAAATAATTCAGCTCTGGTAAAATATCCAAGTTCTTCAGCTTTGTAAATTTTTCCGATAATAATGATGTACAAATTTTTAAAGAATACTTTCAAAAGTTCTGAAATCATAAGTTTTGAACCAAAAGAGAAAAGGGATTGAAATGATTTTTTGCTAAATACAAAAGCGGGAGTCCATCTATTTAATACCCAATAGAGCAGCGCCACCAGTATACTTCTTGATAAATATTGAAAAACCAAAGCCCATACGCCATATCCTGCAATGGCAAGGTAAATACCAATAATCCCTGCAATAACAGATGATGTAATATGGGCAATAGCTTGAGTTTTAAAATCAATTTCTCTAGCCAATATTGCCCGATGAACTATCGTTGTTGAAAGAATCACAATGTTTATGGCAATTACTTTGACAAGGTCTACTAGTATTGGCTCCTCATAGAATCTTGATATGTAATTTGACGACCAATATAGTATGAGATATAAACAACATGCTACCCCTATATTGAAAAAAAAGATAGTCGAATAATCCTTGTTGTCAATAACCTTTTTTTGGACTAATGCAGTATAAAATCCCCCATTAATTAAACATTGTGAGATGGCCAATAAAATGGTAATCATACCAATTAAACCAAAATCTTCAGGCATTAATAAACGAGCTAATATAATACCAACAAGAAACTGTATGATAAGTGTAGAAAACTTATCAATACTACTCCATAAAAGTCCATTCTTTGCTTTATTTTCTAATGCGCCCACTCCTGTTTTTTATATTGGTAATCACTTGAACTATGATACGCGATGTAGTACTTTTTTTTGCTTTAAAAATGGATGGTAATCACCTTCTAGTCGAGCAATTGCTGCATTTCTGATATCGTGAACAATTTCAATAGATTGTTTAGAATCTAACAAGCCAAAACCTTCTCCTTCAAGGATTGCTTCATAACTCTTATTATGGAGTTCTGTAAAACCGCTGCTGAATTCTATTTCTTCACCATCAATTTGAATAGACCGGTAGGTTCTCTGACCTAAAATTTTGATATATTCTGGAATGTTGTTATAATCGACTGACAGAAACCATCGTACTCTTGCTTTTTCAAATTGTAGAAAGCCAGAGGCACTTTTCTCATTTCTAAGATGTACCGTATTATTTGTCACTTTGCCAAAAATCCAAGAAAGCATATCATAAAAATGAACCCCTATATTGGTTGCAATTCCACCAGATTTTGAAATATCACCTTTCCATGAGCTGTGATACCAGTTGCCTCTCGAGGTTAAATACGTAAGGTCAATATCATGGATTTTGTCTTTTGGGCTCTCATCAATTTTTTTCTTGAGAGCGATAATACTTGGATGTAATCGCAACTGTAATATTGTATTGACCTTCATGCTTGATTCTTGTTCAATTTCAACCAAGGCATCAATGTTCCAAGGATTAATTACAATTGGTTTTTCACAAATGGCATTTGTACCTCTGCGCAAAGCCATTCTTATATGAGCATCATGCAGGTAATTTGGCGTACAAATACTTACGTAGTCTAACTGAATGTTTTTTCTTCTTTTTAATTTCTCAATATGCCGATCAAACCTTTCAAATTCGGTAAAGAAATGGGCCTCTGGAAAATAACTATCCATAATACCTACACTATCAGATTTGTCTAGCGCGGCAACAAGTTTGTTGTTGGTGTGCTTAATTGCTTGAATATGTCTTGGCGCGATGTATCCGCCCACTCCTACAATGGCAAAATTTTTACTATCCATAATTTTAAGATTTGGTTACTGTATTATCGTTTAAAATATATTTTTGAGAACTATCAGGGCAGAATGCAACGTTATCTGCATCAAATTCAAGGCGACAACCGAATTCACTCATCCAACCGATTTGCTTTGCTGGATTGCCTACCAATAAAGCGTAATTTTTTACTTTTTTGGTAACAACTGCCCCGGCGCCAATAAAGGCAAACTGACCTATTTCATTACCGCAAACAATGGTGGCATTTGCACCTATTGTTGCACCTTTTCCAACTACGGTCTTTGCGTATTCATTTTTTCTATTAACTGCACTTCGTGGATTCGTTACATTTGTAAATACACAAGATGGACCTAAAAAAACATCGTTCTCACAGGTGACACCTGTATAAATCGAAACGTTGTTTTGAACTTTTACATTTTGACCTAAAACTACATTCGGTGAGATTACCACGTTCTGACCTATGTTACAGCTATCACCGATTTTACAATCTGACATGATGTGAGAAAAATGCCAAATTTTAGTTCCTCTACCGATTTCACAGTCAGAATCTATAATAGCTGTTTCGTGAGCGTAGTAGTCTTTTTTAATGATCATCATTTTCGATTTTGTCCTATCCATTTAATGAGTGTTATTGAATGTTGAATATGATTTGCATTACCAGAAGTTGCACTATCGATTGAAAATTTCCCTATAGTTTGCAGATTCAATCGCAAATCAAAATCGAGGTATATATTGAAGCCAAATCCCACATTTATGGTCTTCGCTAATTCAGAACCAATTAAATTTGCACCAAAACCAGCAGTTACAAAGCCTTCATATTTTGCGTGTTTTGGATCAAGAATATAATTTGTAGTGTAGTTTTTAAACATAATATCTAATGCGAGATAACCCAGACTATTCTCAATTTGTTCGCTGTTAATAGTTTTACCAACCTTAAATTTATTAACAGATAACTCCCCTATTATACCGTGGTCGTAGTCAAATCTTTTTTCAACACTTACTTTAATTAATCGCGAGAGATTCCAATTTTCACTTACATTCAGAATTTCGCTAAATCTACTTCCTGAATTATCTACTGCATTGAAACCAAGACCTACTACAATAGGATCTGATTCTTGAGAATTCAAGAAAAAAATTCCGCTAAATATTAGTACTATGAGGTTTATGAAAGTTCTCATTCTTAGATTTGGCCCCAACCCTATTTACTTGCTTTACTTCTTAAAAAGGTATTGCAAATTCAATCGATTTGGTATAAAGTATTCAAATTATATTGTAGTAAAATTACTACATAAACTATAGGATAAAACTTTTATGTTGTGAAACTGCTATATTTTGTGGGGAGCAATCGCTTTTTTATTGCGTAGCATGAATTAGATCTGTTCTACCTAATTATTTTTGTTCATTAAAGGCCTATTTGCTTTTATTACAAATAAAAAGAGGGGCGAAAACCCCTCTTTTTAACAGAAACTAATTATCTACAATTTCAGTTATTCAACTAAAATAAACTCTGATCTTCTATTTTCTTGATGTTCTTCTTCAGAACAAATCACAAAATCGATACATCCATTTGTAATCATTGTTTCACCTAAACCTAAAGCTTTTAATCGACTTGATTCAATACCTAATTTCAACAAATATTCTGAAGTACTGTTGGCCCTTTTGTTAGAAAGTCTCATATTGTAAGCCCTGCTAGCTCTTGCATCTGTATGAGATCCAACTTGTATTTTAACTGTTGGATGTTCTTTTAAATAAGCTGCAATTTTTGCCATACTTATTTGTGAAGCATCAGTTATATCCCATTTATCAAAATCAAAGAAAACCGGTTTAAGTTTAAGGTATTTTGCCAAATCTGTACCAAGTGGGGCTACTTCTTCTATTTGTAACAGAAACAATTCAATATTTTCAATAGGCTCATTATCTGTTTGTGCTAACAATAAATTGCCATCTTCATATTTGCTTTTACTTGCAATAACTATATAGTCGCCAACTTTACAATCACCTTTTAAATTGAAACTGCCATCAAGTTCTGACTCAGTCTCAGCAACAATTTCGTTTTTATGATTGTATAAAATTACGCGAGCTTCTTCGATTAATTCTTTTGTTTCATTATTCTTTATGATACCGCTAATTTCTTTGTAGCAACTGAGATCTAATGGCTTTAATTCTAGAAAGGCATAAATATCATCGTCACCCTTACCATCAGCTCTATTCGAAGCGAAATAACCCTTATTGGTAACGCTATTAAAAATTAATGAAAAATCATCTGCATTACTATTTATAGGTTCTCCAACATTTACCACGATACCGTAGTCAGAATTCTTCATATCCGTTGCGAATATATCCATACCCCCTAAACCTGGATGCCCATCAGATGCAAAGTAAAGCACATCGTCAGTACTAATAAAAGGAAAGGTCTCTTTACTCTCGGTATTAATTTTATCGCCTAAGTTTACTGGAGTTCCAAAGCTACCATCTGAATTAATATCAACAACAAAAATGTCAGATTGTCCTAAAGTACCAGGCATATCAGATGAAAAGTATAATTTATCTTCCGTATTGTTTAAAGTTGGATGAGCAACAGAGTAACTATCATTATTAAAAGGTAGCGGTTGAATATTCCTCCAAGTACCGTTTATCATTTCTGCCTTGTAAATTTTTAATCGACTGTATCCATTTTTATCTCTCGAAAATTTACCATTATTTTCATTATTTCTAGTAAAATAAACCGTTTTTCCATCTTTTGTAAACGCTGTTGACGACTCATGAAGTTTGGTGTTTAAATTTTCAGAAAAGCGCATGATATTTTTAAAACTTCCATCTGAGGTTTCTGTAGCGGTATACAAGTTCAAAAATTGCTTTTTATTCCAGTTATGAATATTTCTAGATATTATATTAGAATCTCTCGACGTTGTAAAAACAAGTCCTTCCATTCTAAAAGAAGGTGCAAAATCTGACTCTGGTGAATTAATTGACAAATTATCAATAGTATAAGTTCCAGATCGTTTTTTCATTTTTGCTAGATAATCACGATTCTTCATAAATTTATCTATTCTTGAATCACCTTGCTTGCGAGCAGCTAATTTTACCATAAGTTCATTTGAAGCCTCGTACTCTTTTGTAGATCTTAAACTCTGCGCATAGCGATACATATGCTCAATATCTAAATCTTTTTCATCAAGTTCCTCCAGTTTTTGATACCATTTGGATGCTTCAGCATAGTTTGCATTTAGATAATTAGCATCACCAAGATTTTGATAAATAGCTGGGGTTGTATTCCCATTTTTAACCAGACTTTCGTATTGATTTATAGCTTTCCGAAAGTTATAATCATCAAAACTCTTCTGTGCCTTTTTCATTTTTTTATTCTGAGCATTTGAAAAAAATCCAAAGCATAAAAAAGCAAAACATAGGTAAATATATTTCTTCATTCTTGTTCGTTTTAGAAGAATCTTGGGGTTACTGCCCTGTTAGCATTATTAAAAAGTTCATAGCGTAAAAAAACTTCAAAAGAACCGTCATTGAATGAAGTATTACCTAATTCAGTAATTTCTCTGTCATACGCAATACCCAACAAAAACTTATCAGATATCTGAAAACCCGCTAAGGCGCTAAAAGCTGCATCTAAACGATAAGCAGCTCCTAATAAAAATTTAGTTTTTATCAAAAAATTAGCAGACAAATCCACCTGAAGCGGTGCGCCAGCGACGGTTTTAAAAAGAACGGTTGGTTTGAATTTAAGATTAGAATTAAAGTCAAAAATATAGCCCGTAATGAGATAATAACTTATACGTTCTCTTGCTAAAAAAGATGATGCGTTATTTGAGCTATCAAAATGTTCTGTTTCTAAAAAATTTGGAATTGAAAACCCAAGATAAAAGTTATCGGTATGATAATAAACTCCTGCACCAAAATTCGGAGAGAATTTTTTATCAATATTTACTAGACCATTGGAGCCTTGTTCGTTCGTAAACCCTGCTAACTTAGAGAAATCAATATTAAGCAAATGACCACCTGCTTTTAGACCAAAAGAAAGTTTTCTACTTTGAGACAAGGGTATGGTATATGAAACAGATCCGTCAAAAAACGTTTCTTGACGCGTACCATTTCCAATTTCATCATTAACAACCGATAACCCTACTCCCACTCTTTTACCTACCGGACTGTGAAAGTTAAGAGTTTGTGTGGTTGGTGCACCATCTAAACCGATCCATTGCGACCTGTATAACGCAGTTATACTTAAAACACCTCTTGAACCAGCATAGGCGGGGTTAACCGATAAGGTATTATACATATACTGTGTATACTGCGCATCTTGCTGGGCGTTAGTCATATGTATAGCAATTGTGCTTACAACAAGTAAATAAAAATACTTTTTCATACGGTTATTAAATATTATTCAATTTGCTTATTATTGATTGATGTATAAATATCCAGACTTGGTTTTATTCATACCGTCGTTTAGGTAATTAATAACAAAGAAGTATACCCCTGCAGGTAACTTATCACTTTGCTCAATTGTCATTCTGCCATTTGAAGTTCCGTTGAAGACAATAGTGCTATTATCATATCCTTCAGCGCTAAAAACTTTCACTCCCCATCGATTAAAAATTTCAACCTTGTTATCTGGGTATTCACTAATATTAGTAATTAGGAAAACATCATTAACATCGTCACCATCTGGCGTGAGTAATTCATTGGCAATCGCTATATCACAAATCAAATCTGCAGGTGGAGTACCGCCTTGAGAATCACAACCATCTAATGGACTTGTTCCGTCAATTACCTCAGCACCATCTGAAATACCGTCATTATCCGTATCTGCATCTTCCGGGTCAGTTCCAATTTCAGTTTCTTGCCCAAGAGTTAAACCGTCATCATCACAGTCACTTTCTTCATTTAATTTACCACCTATAGAATCGCAATTATCAAGTGGATTTGTACCATCTAAGACTTCTTGACCATCAGATATACCATCATTGTCTGTATCGCTATTATTGGGGTCTGTATTGATAATGCCTTCTTCCTCATTCGAAAGGCCATCTTGATCACAATCACTTAGGCCTAACGGAATTCCTCCTAAAGAATCACAATCATCTAGAGGATCTGTACCATCTATACCTTCTTGATCGTCAGAAATACCATCTCCATCGCTGTCTATGTTGCAATTTGCTTCATCTGGAGGAGTACCACCAATGGAATCGCAGGAATCTTGGGGATCAGTATTATCAATTTGCTCTTGTCCATTCGAAATCGTGTCTTGATCGCAGTCTGCTATATTCCATTCCCCACTTGTTGCAACAGTAATGTTAGCACTATTATAATCGCAGTAATTTTCAGGATCGGAACCATTAGCAATCTCAGAAGCATCTAAAACACCATCACCATCACAGTCTGAAGTTGCGGTTATAGGTTCAGTAATATCTACTTGATTATAAGAACATTCGTCTTTAGGGTCTGTACCATTTGCGATCTCAGTAGCATCTAGAACACCATCACCATCGCAATCAGATGTTACTGTTATTAGTTCTGTAATATCTGCTGTGTTATACGAACAGGCATCTTTAGGATCGGTACTATTTGCAATCTCTGTTGCATCTAGAACACCATCTCCATCGCAATCTGAAGTTGCTGTTATGGGTTCTGTAATATCAGCTACATTATAAGAACAAAAATCTTTGGGGTCTGTACCATTAACAATCTCTATTGCATCTAGAACACCATCACCATCGCAGTCTGAAGTTGCTGTTACTGATGCTGTAACATCTGCAATATTGTAACTACAGGCGTCTTTAGGGTCCGTACTATTTGCAATCTCCGTGGCATCGATAACACCATCGCCGTCGCAATCTGAAATCGCAGTTATAGGTTCGGTAATATCTACTTGATTATACGAACATTCGTCCTTCGGATCTGTTCCGTTGGCAATCTCCGTTGTATCTAGAACACCATCACCATCGCAATCAGATGTAGCTGTTACTGGTTCTGTAATATCAGCTGTGTTATAACTACAGGCATCTTTGGGGTCTGTACCATTTGCAATCTCAGTAGCATCGATAACGCCATCACCATCACAATCAGATGTGGCTATTACTGGTTCTGTAATATCAACTTCGTTATACGAACATTCGTCTTTAGGGTCGGTGCTATTTGCTATTTCTGTAGCATCGATAACACCGTCACCATCGCAATCAGAAGTTGCGGTTATAGTTTCGGTAATATCTGCAAGGTTGTAACTACAGGCATCGGTTTGGTCTGTGCCATTCGCTAATTCAGTTGTATCAATTACACCATCACCATCACAATCAGTATTTGCAGTAATTGGTTCTGTGATATCAGCAGTATTGTAATTACAAGCATCTTTAGGATCGGTAGTTCTTGCAATTTCGGTAGCATCGATAACGCCATCTCCATCACAGTCTGTTGTTGCACTAATAATTTCTGTAATATCAGCCACATTATAAGAACATTCATCATGCGGATCTGTACCGTTCAGTACCTCAGTAGCATCGATAACTCCATCACCATCACAATCCGATGTTGCTGTTATGGGTTCTGTAACATCAGCAACATTATAAGAACACTCGTCTTTAGGGTCCGTACTATTTGCAATTTCTGTAGCATCTAGAACACCATCACCATCGCAGTCTGAAGTTGCTGTTACTGACTCTGTAACATCGGCGGTATTGTAACTACAGGCGTCTTTAGGGTCCGTACTATTTGCAATCTCTGTGGCATCGATAACACCATCGCCGTCGCAATCTGAAATCGCAGTTACAGGTTCGGTAATATCTAATTGATTATACGAACATTCGTCCTTCGGATCTGTTCCGTTGGCAATCTCCGTTGTATCTAAAACACCATCACCATCGCAATCAGATGTAGCTGTTACTGGTTCTGTAATATCAGCTGCATTATAACTACAGGCGTCTTTTGGGTCCGTACTATTTGCAATCTCAGTAGCATCGATAACGCCATCACCATCACAATCAGATGTGGCTGTTACTGGTTCTGTAACATCTGCAACATTATAAGAACACTCGTCTTTAGGGTCCGTACTATTTGCAATTTCTGTGGCATCGATAACACCATCACCATCGCAGTCTGAAGTTGCTGTTACTGACTCTGTAACATCGGCGGTATTGTAACTACAGACATCTTTAGGGTCCGTACTAGTTGCAATCTCTGTGGCATCGATAACACCATCGCCGTCGCAATCTGAAATCGCAGTTATAGGTTCGGTAATATCTAATTGATTATACGAACATTCGTCCATCGGATCTGTTCCGTTGGCAATCT
>Ga0114953_1000098_pt1 | contig 58215 bp, 56 predicted proteins | sample SidtaG_FD_87298 | JGI IMG/M metagenome (GOLD analysis project Ga0114953, IMG submission 87298) | Marine algal microbial communities from Sidmouth, United Kingdom - Sidmouth_Male2 metaG | ecosystem: Host-associated > Algae > Red algae > Unclassified | place: Sidmouth, United Kingdom | collected...
GGAAAAACCCGAGCAGACGACTGAGGAGAAGGTGGCCGAGCGCGTAGATGCAGGTGACCTAGAAGGCGCAGTAGAAATTTTAGATCAGGAGGCCGGAGGTGCGGCCGAGGCCCTAGGGCTGACAGAGACTGAGTTGAACGAGCAGCTTGGTGTTTCCCCACCCCCGACACAACTCGACCTGGGGTTAGAGAATACTGAGACCCCAACCCCGGCTGAAGACCCGGTCGCAGATGAGGACCCGGTCGCAGATGAGGACCCGGTCGCAGATGAGGCCCCGGTCGCAGATGAGGCCCCAACTACTCCGGCCACCACGCAACCTGAGTTACCTGTTGGCCCGGCCACCACGCAACCTGAGTTACCTGTCGCCGAGCAGCCTGAGTCATCAACTACTCCGGCTACCGAGCAACCTGAGTCATCAACTACTCCGGCTACCGAGCAACCTGAGTTACCTACCCAAACCGAGGAACAAAATGACCCCGCACAACCTAGCCGAGACACAGAAGTACCGGGCGCAGGATCGAACCCAACTACAGAACCGCTGGTCCCGACAGACAGAACAACAGGAGATGGAGAAACATCAAATCCTCCAACAACAACTGGAAACCCTACCGACGTTGCCGGAGAACAAAAGGATGTAACTGAGACCACACAAGCGACTAACGAAAATAGTCAAGAAACTCAACCCGCAGCGGCAGTTCCAAGCCCCACACAGGTGGTAGAAGATCAAAAACCGAAAGTACCTACGGTAAACATCCCGGCTAAAGACCTGACCCCATCTACAGTCCGGGCCGCAGTTAAAGCGGGAGCCCACTTGAATGAAGACGGTTCTTTGACCTTGCGTACCAGCATTAAAGACCGTGTGGACGTGGCAATCGCCCAGGAGAAAAAGCGGGAGGCCGACAAAGAGAAGATGGCCGACAAACCCGTGACTGTCCCCAAGGACAAGAAGGAGAAGCCGAAGACCGTCCATGACATCCGTCGAGAGAAACTCGAAGCCCTCCCTTCCCGAAGATCTGCGGAAGACGCGGAAGAGATTTTGGGCGAAGAAATAGTGGCTGCGGTTCGGCTAGGGGTGAACTTTGGTATGCCCATGCGTGTTCTGGATCAGCAGATCGAAGATGCAGCCAACATAGTCCGGGCGTTTGAGCGTGGCGACCCAGCTTTCACTTTAGCCTCAAGTCCTGGGTACGGTAAAACGTTTGTTGCCGCCGCAGCCATAAAAGCATTGCAGAACCGAGGTTTCAAAAACTTTACCTACGTCACCAAAAACAAAGGTCTTATCAACCAGTTTAAAGCAGATACCAAAGCATTCAACTTAGGGCCTGTCGATGTGATAAGTTATGCTGGGATGCGAGGTAAAGGGGACTACCTTCCCCCCAAAGACACAGTTTTGTTTTTCGATGAGTTTCATGAGCAAGTGGCCAAATTCCCTGCTGGGGGGTCTCGTAACGAGGTGAACAAGGGGCATGTCCTGGGTAAACCCATGCGGCCCAGCGTGAGAAGACGGGGTTACACCATTTCCAGTCTACAGGCATCTATATGGATGCAACATGTTAAAATGAATGTCTTGGTTTCGGCGACCCCTTTTAGTGATTGGAAGGGGATGAAAATCCTAGAACATGCTGGGATGTTTGATGAGAATTTCGAGGGGGACCTCAAGACGTTTGGTCAAACGTTTGGGGCCATCGGTAACTCGGATGGATCACTCACCTCGCGACCAGGTGTCCTGGGGGGCCAAGATCGGGTACGCGCCCGACAGCACCTGTACAACCAAGGACTTTTCGATCACCGTCAAATTGAGTTGCCTCCCGGCATGGTAGATGCCGAAACCGTGAGTGTTCCCGGAGACCCAGAAATAATTAAAATCAGTAACGCCATCGATCAAGCCTACAATGAAATGCAGGAAGGGGGTCAGGTAGATCGTAACCTCGCACAGAATATCAAGAACGTTAAGAAGTCGGTGTTGGAATCTATCAAACTCAAAGACGCTATCCTACTGGCCAAGGACCGGGTAGAGAACCACGGCAAGAGCGTGGTCATCTTTACCGACCGGAAAACATCCACCCGTTGGGACTTAAAGAAACTTGAGTCCGAGTACGCCCGAGCCAAAGAAAGAAAACGGTTGGGGCAGTTTGTAGATTTCCAGGGGTGGATTGGGGTGGATGGTAAGCCTTACCCACTACCTGTGTCCGAGAATATCGTTAAGTTTCGACTGCGCGTTGGGGAGATTGTCGGGACCGACCTGATCGTCACCCCCGGGATCGCAGACATCCAGGACTACATCCGAGACACCCTGCAAGCACCTTTTGGCATGTACATGGGTAGTGGAGAACAGACGAACACTTTGGATGATTTTCGATCAGGTCGGGTTAAATATTTGTTCGCCACTCTTAGTAAAGGAAGTACTGGCCTAAGCCTTCACGATAAGGTGGGTAACCGACCTACGGAGGCCATTGTTGTGGCACTACCGTGGACCGCAGCCACCGTGCGCCAGGTCGCCGGACGCACAGCAAGGTTTGGTATGAAGTCACCGACGAAATACCACTGGTTGGTCACCGACGCTAGCCCGTTTGAAAGTGAGATGGCTTCTCGAATGGAGGAGATGCTTCTGTCGATGGGTGCCTTGGTTAATGGCCGAGTCATGAAAAATGCATCTGTTACAGGCGAGTTCGACATGGAATCCGAGTTAGAAGATCGACTCGTCAATGGTATGAGTCCCTCGGAACTGCAAGTTGGGGAGCAAACCGCAGGCCCCGTGTCGGCCAACCCGACAAAACTGGGTCAGCCGAAAGCCCAGTCCAAACCCAAAGCGAAGCCCAAAGCGAAGCCCAAAGCGAAGCCCAAAGCGAAGCCCAAAGCGAAGCCCAAAGCGAAACCCAAAGCGAAACCGGAATCCAAGTCGGATCTGGACGCACGTATGGATGTCGAAAGAGCCGCCGTGGCCATCGAGCTCCAGGCTGAGGAATTGATGGGTGACCTCCGCACCGTTTTGGGTGAGCGGGTTCGATTAGTCAAACGTTTGAAAGAGTCTGGGTTTGCCCCTGGGACGGAACAGTTTGCCCGTGCCGCAGCGGCCAACGCCCGAGAAACTCAGTTCGACCAGCAGATGGTCAACTTCCGCAAAGCGTTTGATCAAATGAACATGCCCGTTGAAAGTATGGTTGACGAGGCCTTGCGCCAGATTCAATCCTCTCGCGACGTGTGGTCTGAATTAGGGGACCTGACTCAACCACTCCCCACCGAAGTAACCGAGGCCGCATCGAAACCTAAAGCCAAGGCGACCCGGAGACCTCGTGCCAAGCACCTGGGTGAAGTATTGCCTACAGATGTTAAGTCTTTAAAAGCCCACCCTTGGGTCGAGTCCGTTCGCAAGAAGGGGGATAGTGTCATAGTCTCCTTGAAAGACGGGTACCGAGGTAACTTTAATCGGGTTGTAGAGATGGATCTGGATAACATCTCGGAGGAGTTCCGAGCAATCTCCCGCACTGCCGGGGGCGACGCATATACCAGAGGCGACGGGGAGTTCGGGGTATTTGCATCTTCAGAAGATGCGGTCCAGGCCGTGTTCGACTTGGACCTTCCCTTGGACACTCAAGCGTTTAAGATCGAGGAAGTCTTTGACGTTGTTGTGCTTCATATCCGTCCAACACGATTGCCGAAAAACCACCGCCTGATCAAAGAGGGGTTCTTCAACACTGTCCGCGAAGACAGTTTCTCCCTGGACGACACGCCCACACCTACCCACTTCGGTGAAAACGGCATCATTCGCCTCTACGGACCTCCGAACGGGGCGACCCGACGTAGTATTCGAGAATCCCTAGAAAGTGCCGGGTATGGAGGAATAACCATGCGCTCGGGATCATCAGTGAACACTTTAGAGGGACCTGCGGAGGATTTCGAGAAAATGATGACTGCTGTGGATAGTTGGTACCGATCCCAAGACTCTTTGTCTGTGTCGGATACGGGGATTCCTTTGGGCGGTCACACTCACCCGGACCCCGCTTCAGAGGCCAAGATCCAAGAGTACGCGGAGAAACTCCGTCGGGAACCACTCACCGAAAAAGAAGACAAAGACTTCAAAAAACTGACGCAGGAGAAACGGTCAGCGACCTTCTTTTCCCAGGGTTTGAATTGGCAGTCCACCCCAGGTCTCCAAAAGACCACACTGCTCACCAACCAGGAAAACACTTCCCCTCTCTTCTCGGGCCTAAATTTCGAAGAGTACCAGACGCGGGATGTTCAGTCCATGTGGGATGTCGGGACCGCCTTCGTCACCGGGATGACGAGCGACAGTGACTTCTGGGATGCTTACGAAAGTATCAACTCCGACGACTTTGTGCTGCGCCAGTCGGCCCTGGCCAACTTCATCCATGTCCTAAACATGATGGCTGTCAAAGGCCAAGGTGACCTTGGATCACTACGGGCGAACTCCCGTCGGGCCGAAGCACTGCTCCGTCGGTTGCAGACCACCACAGGTCAGGCGAATAATGTCGCCAAGCTGTTCCAGTACTACATCCGACAGACTCCACAAGCGTTGCAGGCCACTGCGCTCACGAACCTCTACAACGCATATGTAGGTGAGACGGGGTTGAACGAGAACGACGTCAAGCAGACCATGCAGAAGGCCGACGACATGATCCAAGATGCTGCCGACGACGTCATCAAAGGCCAACAACCAGATATGAGGACGGTCGAAGAGATTCGCCGGGACGCCCAAAACGATATGCGCCGAGTCGCATCCCTGGACATTATCCAAGGTTTGAAAACTATGAAGGGTAAGTTGGCTGACCTGCTCAAGAACAACAAAGACAAATTGTCGGTTGAAGATAACGAAATCGAGGCCCTTGTGTTTGAGATGCTTGGGGAGCCTCAGAAGTGGTTGGACGCGATGGAACAGCGGCCAGAGATCTATGAGGAATTCACAGAAGACCAAATGGAATTCCTACGAGACCGCCTGACCAACTTCATGCAGGAAACCCAGGCGTTGAACGAGACGATGGAAACCCCCAAGGCCGAGGCACCAATGAGCCAAGGAGCCAAGGACATTCAGGACGCAGCACAAAAAGCGCACAAACGTAGGAAGCGTAAGAAGCGTAAGAAAAAGGAAGCTGCTGCTGAAACTCCGGCCACTGCCGAAACTCCTCCACCTGCTGATGCACCTGCCGCTGCTGAAACTCCTGCGGTTGAAGAGCAGTTAGAGGAAGATCCGAAAGCGTTACTCAAGAAGCGGGTCCGGGCGTGGCTGAAACGTCGTAACCGCACCAAAGATCCAGAGACCGTGGACGAGATCGATGTGGATGAGCTCACTTTCCAAGAGTGGAAAAAACGTTTGGATAAAATCGCCTACAGGTCGCTCAGGTTTCAGAGCGGCGGGGTAGCCAAGCTAGCCAACGACATGGGGGAATACCTCGGGGTTAACGAAGCCGACGCAAAAAAGTTGGCTAAACTCTACTACGGAGAGTTCCGCGAGAAGTTAAAGAACCGCAAGGCAGCCATCTTGTACGCCCGAGAGAACCAACGCCTGAAGCCCAAGATGCTCAGTGTACGTAAAACCTACCTCCAGAAAATCGTGGACCTGGCTCAACTCGGAGCCCTGGAAGACCAGGACAACCGATATGAAGAGGCCATGTTGGAGGCGATCGATGAGCATGTCAAACGGAAGAACCCCCTCACTGGGGAGAAATTCCGAGACATGGCTGACACGCTCGTAGAGCATTCAGAACTGGTTGCCCAGGCTGCCGATCTCGCCATCGAAGCCGGAGTCGCTCTGGACGTAGACCTCCCCTACCTCGTGCAAGTGAACGCCATGAATGTGGCTATGCTCAGTGCTTTGGGAGTTAAACTAAGTTCCGCTGCCAGAGTCGTTTTTTACACGAACATGCTGTCTGGGATGTCTACCATTCTTGTTAATAATCCAGTTGGCACGGCGTTCAACTTACTTGCATCCACAATCAACGAGATATTTATCGCTCTGTCAGGTAACGATACCGCAGGTACCAAGGCCAAAGACATTCCCGCAATCCTCCGGTCGGTTATTGGGGGTGTTGCTTCAGGGAAAGACTACGCGACTGTGCTCAAAAACACTGGGGCCGACCCTGTCAGAATCACTCGGAAAAATAATGCCGACGTGGACACTGGAAAAGCAATGGCGAACTCCAAACATATCTTTGTGAGGAATTTGGGTCGTGTCGCGGAATTGGTTTCCAACGCAATGGGCATGGGAGACCTCATGTTCTTCGGGTCGGGTGAGAGTATGTACGCAACGGTTGAAGCGTTGGCTCAGGCCCGACGTCAGGCTGTGGCCGAGGGTAAAGACCCAAATGACCCTTCGATCCCCGCAAGGGCTCAAAAACTCCTGGAACCTATTTCCCGAGAGGCGGCCATCAACTCTGCTCGTCAGCGTGCGAGGCAGTTGGGTATGCTGGATCAGCTTGGTGAGTCTGGTGTCCGGGTTATGGCGCAGCAAGTCATGGAGGCGGCCCAGAATCCCTCCATTCGTCGAGCCGCCAATCACGGGGGGCGCAAGGTTACCTTTACCGAAGAGTCGGGCCGAGGGTTCGGTTACAAGTTGAGTGATATCCTGGGCGACATGAACCGCTCGCTGCCTACCTGGACAGTCATCCCATTCACGTCGGTTGTCGGGCGGGTTCTCGACCAGAGCCTAGATTACACGATCTTCCGAACCCCTCGGGCAATTGAGGAATCAATAAACCGCATTAAGACTGGGGAGGCCGTCCCCCGCGAATTGGCCAAAGACGAGATCCAGCACGAAGCTAATCAGAAAGACTCCATCCGACTGGCCGCTCGTCAGGTTCAAGGGGCCGCCCTCTGGGGTATGTTCCTGCTGACACTGGCCCTCAAAGACGAAGAGGACGAACCGTTCATGGAGTTGTTTGGTGCAGGGCCCCGCGACTTCTCTAAGAAATTCCAGTGGCGTGCCGCAGGCGGCCGTGAATACACCATGCGGATCGGACCAGTGTACATCCCCTACCGCTTGTCACCCCTCGTCATGCAACTGGGTGTCCTCGGCACATATATGGACAACATCAAATACGATGAGAACTTCCAAGACCCGGGGCTGGTGGACCGATTCCAGTTCTTCCTGACCCAGAACTTTTCCACCATGGTGGACCAGTCGTTCTTGTCGGGCTTACAAGATTTCATGGAAGCTATCGGGGAGCAGAACTCTGAACGGGCGGCTCAACGTTGGGCAGCTCTTTCGGGCCGTGCGGCTGGGTCGTTCGTACCCTTCAACCTGAACTTCACCCGTCAGATGCACCGTATCATTGTGGGAGAGGCCTACCAGACCGACCGAAGTGCACTCAAAGTATTTGCGTCTACAATCCCCATCGTGAACGACATCCTCCTCGACGAGCAACTGAACGTCCTGGGCGACCCGGTCAACATCGACAAACCCGTGTTGGAGTCCTTCACACCTGACCTGTTCAGCGGCCCCTATGACGAGGTGTCCAATCGGATCTTCGACTACGCGGCTGATCGACGTGCTTGGGTACCTGTACCATCGGTGCGCGGGACCAGTGTGATCTCTCACGGAGACATGAACATCCAAGAGCGTAAGAGGTTCAAGGACTTACTTGGCATGACGTTGACGCTGCCCCAATACCGGGATTATATAAAACTGCGTGGGAAATACATCAAAGAATTGTATGTCCAGCAGGAGGCCGAGATGATGCAAATACCTGCCGGACCTTTGGCCAAGAAAGCCATGTCTGACCTGGCCTCCGCAGCGAGTCGCCGAGCCAAACGAGAGTTGATCGGTCTCCCGGGAACCAAGCCGCCTTCAGCCCGGGCGACCCCGGTAAAAGGAAGGCCGTCTACTAAGAAGACGACCTACCCTAAGAAGACTTCGTTTTACTTGCCTTGAAATCAAACGTTTGAATTACGCCGTTTGCGACGTCGGTTGTTTCGAACTCGGTTGCGGGGATTACGTGCCTGCCAGTCCGAAACTTTCGGCCTCAGACGCTGTTGCTCTCGCACCAAAGTTGTCTTGGCAATATGCCAAGGTTCAGAGGGGAGCGGGGGTAGGGTGGGTTGGCAACGCCCTACGCACCCGTATTCGTACTCAAAGGTTGGGAAATCCCCAGGACAGCCAAGGTCTTCTGAATCACTCATTTGTTTCCGGGGGTCGAGCGTCAGCAATGATGTGAAGTCCAGATAGGTTCGACTTTTGAACCTCTTCTCCGGGCCGCCACTCTGGGTCGAGAATGACCACTTCCTTGTCCCCGGTCGCGTGTTCTTGCATCAGACGCTCGTGTGGGGTCTCCGGGGGCTTCATGCCCTTGTCTTCTTTGATCGCGTTCTCATAGGTCTCTCGATCAACGCCTCGGTCGGCCAAGGTCTTCTGAGCAAACGCAAACAGTTCCAGGTCATCACCACATGCCTCGCGGATGGTAGAAACGTACTTATCCCAGGTGTCAGTGTCTGCGTCGTTCTTTCCAGACAGGGCCCGGTGCATAACGCCAGAGAACTTAGCTTGGTCGGGAGTCAACTCGTGGCCAGACCAAACGGTCATCAGGCCGTAGAACTTGTTATCTGTCTTCCGAACAACACTGATCTCCCCGCAGAAGTACTCGTGGTCTTGGGTGTTGGCAAATACAGAAACCCGGTCTCGCAGGTCGTTGGCCCACTTCTCCAAAACGTCAGGCTCCAACCCCTCCAGAGCGATTGTCTCGGGGACAGAGGCCTGGGAAATAAAGTGGGTCAGGGTGCCTAGTCCCTCGGGAGCCAGGTTTTCATAGTTCCATTTCGCCATGCGTTGGATCAGGTCTTTTGATACGTCGGGTTCATTCATCTTATGTCTTCATGTAATGGTCTAATAATAATCCCTCCGCAGCAATCGGCAGCCCGGTCGCCCAGGAAGGGGTTTTGATAACTTCCTTGTGGATAGCATCATAGTACTTCTGAGCCCCTTCGAGGGGGACTTCGCAAATTAACTCGTCGTGGACCGTCCACATCAACAGGACGCCTGGGATTTTGTCCACCCGAAACAGGGCGTCCCGCAGTACATCCCGCGCAATGGCCTGGATGACGTTCTCGCACATCAGCCCGCCGTAGAGCTTGTGGATTGAATCTCCTGGCTTTTTGCGGCGTCCTCCGTGGACTGAGTACCCCGTGTACTCCCACCCGTACTCACCCATCTTACGAGTGATGTTGATGTAGTGTAGTACCCGTCCCGAAGGGAGCACAAGCTCCAACGTCTTGTCGGGAGAGTCGTAGGCTTCTATCACTCTTTGGTGTAGTGTTTTCCAGAATCCTGTGATCAGGGGGTTCTTACGTCGGAAGTCGGCCACCACTTCGCGAGCCTTGTGCTCGGGGATAAAGATACCCATCTTCTCAAGCATCCCTTGGTACTTCGCCCAACCCACCTGGTACCCGAGAGACAGAACCATCTGCTTGGTGATTTTATATTCATCTGGCGGGACTGTTTCTGCATACGGGGCTGGGTCTGTGTACCCGAGGTAAAGGCGAGCAAACGCCTCGTACGGGGATTGACCCAAGTGCATCAGTTCCAACATCTTTGTGTTACCTGTCATCCAGGCAAGTACGCGGGGTTCGATCTGGGAGAAGTCAATCGCAGCCAACTTCTTACCAGGAGGTGCGGCAAACACCTTCCGAATCTCATACCCCCAACGAGGTTTCGAAGTTAAGTTCTCCATGTTGAACCCCCCGACCGAAGTCCACCTCCCTGTGTGAGCACCGTGGTAAAACTTAGAGTATGGGAATCGACCGTCTTCTCCGATGCGATTCATGACTTTGGCGAACTTATTCCAGTGGGTGTGTATCTGAGAAAACTCACTTTTAGCAATGGCCCAAGGAGCCCGTTCTCCATAATCCTCTTGCCATTTGTGCCACCGGGGGTCTTCTTTATTTTGGCTGGGTGGGATAGGTATCCCGGCCTCCTCGCAAGCGTGGGTGAATGCGTACTTACTTGCCACCCCGGCAATGACGGGTTGGCCTTTACGCGCCATCCGACCACTGGGGCAAGGTTGGCCCACCCAAGGTATCAAAGCCAAACGTTTTGCTTTTTCGGCCTCCAGGTTTTCAAGGGCCTCGGCGACATATTCCTGGTTGACCCAGACGCCTTTCCAACCGAGACGCCGGGTCATTTGGCTAAGACGGCGTTCCGCATCATCCCAATGGTCACATAAGTCGAACCAGAACCGCAGGCAGGAAATTGTATCTTGACGACAATACACCACGTATTCCAACCACTCATCATCGGTAAAGTCTGCCCGACGTTTACCCCTCGCTTTGCGGCGGGGGTCCTTATCCATCTCGATACCGAACCGATGTTTGAGACAGCCTGCCAGGCTCCTTGGATACCCAGCAGATGCGGCGAGGTCGGCAGAGCATTGGAAGGTAATGTCGGCTTCCCAACCGCCCAAGTGACTGTTACGTAATATATATTCGTCGAACTCGGCGTTGTGGCAGACTACGGTCAGGCCTTCGAGCCGATCGAACAGGGCTTTGAGGTCGTCTTCATCGGGGCATTCAAGGCTGATGTCGAGGAAGCCGTATTTGGTCTGTCCGTAGACGTGTACCAGGAGTATTTCAAAATCGGGGTGGGCTTCGTAATTCACAACTCCCAGTTCTTTGACGGAGCATTCTTTATCCCAGTAGGATTCGACGTCCGCAGATACTGTCCCGACCTGCCATATAGGCATTGTTTGGGACCCGGGACCAGATGACATCTTCAGTGTGGTTGGGCTTGGCATTGTTTTTCTCTTAGTTTGTGGGCAATAAAAAACCCCTTACATCGCCACGTTAAAAACGATGTAAGGGGAGCATTTCCTAGAAAGAAGAAATGTAAATTTTAGACGACTCGGACCTGAGTTGGGTCACCCATTTTGACTTTGATGGTCGCTCCGGGCCGAGATCCGGTGACTCCTGGGCCAGGGTCGACGTAACTGACGATTCGGGCGTAGGCAGTGCAGGTCTGTTTGCAGCGGCCCCATAAGTAAGCGCAGTGCCACTTGCCTTTGTAAAAGACTTGCATGTGTGGGGCGCTGGGTAGGAGGTAACCTTTGCATCCGCAGGAGGAGCAAGGGTCACAGGTTTTGTTGGTATAAGCGTTGAGAGGCATGGTGTTTTCCAGTTTGGATTTATATCGATTAAACACATAATATGCCCCTCAACGGTCACTGTCAAGGGTGGTTTAGCCCAGGTTTAGTGAGATTGTATCCACCGCTCCTTGGCTCAAAGTACCTGCGCCTTTTACTACGAGGGTCGAGTACATGCCTCGTTTGCCCTCTTTGATTTGGGTGGCGATCTCGAAGATGCCTGCCCAAGCAGGTAGATTTGCAGGACGTAGAGCTTGACGCTCAATGGTTTTCCAAGGAGCCACGATCTTTTTGACGTCATATCCACGGACTCGGAACTGCATCATTGCAATTTCACCGTCGTCAGTTTCCAACGTTTGAATCCACTCTGGCCACTCAAAACCTTCTGGTGGGAATACCCCGACAACAAGGTCGATGACATCTTGTAGGGTCCCTTGGTACGGGGCACCATCCAAATCCAGGCAGACACTTCCGTTTTCCTTGACGTATTCATGACCTCGAAGGTCAGCTTCGAGTTCGCGCTTCTCAACCACGGTTCGAGCAATACGTTTTTCCCCGACGTACGTTTTAGATTCTTCGTCGTAGGGGATGCGTTCCTCCCAGTACGTGTCGCCACGCAAGAAGCAAAGTTTCAAGAATTCGGACTTCTCGTCTTTCTTGCCCGAGTGTTCGTACAAGGTACCACACTCATCCCCCTGTAGGAAGATTAGGTCTCCGCGCCCAGCCCCAAAATCAGATTGGGTTTTACCCGATCCAGGAGCGATCAGGAGCCACGGGTGGCTTTCCCGGATGTCTTCTGCCAGTTCGCCTTGTAGCCCCCCGATGGAGCCGCGAGGGTCCCCGGTTGCCGTGCGACGGGCGACCTCGTTGGCCATTTCATCTGCGACTTGGTGAGTTGTTTTCACAACTTTGGTTTCTGTCTTTTCGACTGCTTTGGTCTCAACGTCAGATTCTGGTTCTGGATCAGATCCAGTTTCGACTGGTTGGTTGCCTGGAAAACGTGGGTCATTGGGGTCGATGGAAAGGATCTCGTCTTCGTCAGTAAGCTCGAAGTCAAAAACCCCGTCTCCGATTTTGGTCCCTTCGCGGATAGTCGATACAGATCCGACGATCTCGCCGTCATCTGGGTTGTGATACCAGAAGGACCCCCCGACATCAGGTACCTGTTGGATCACCATATCGGGCTTAACGACAATCGGTTTCTTAGTGTTGTCCCGGAGGACTTTGTAATTGGTGTCGGTCACTGCGGTGACCTTGCCCACGGATTTCTTGTCTTTGTACTCGATGAAGAGTAGGTCGCCCTCTTGGAAAAGGAGTTCGACTTTGGAGGTGTCTTCCTTTTGAGAGGTTTCATTTTTAGGCGGTGTTAATGTGCTACGTTTTGGCATGTGTTATCCTTATTAAGGTTTTATTTAGTTAGGTTAAATTTTTTCTTTGTTGCGTCGGATGTACGCCGAAGATTCATTCTGTCGGGTAATGTCGGAAGCCAGGTCGTTGAAGTTTTCCAGGGCCTGCTTACGTGCATCTTTATCCGTAATTACTCCTTCGATGTAATTCTCCAACTTGGACACGTTTACGGTGGCCAACCCCTCTAGACGGATCATGTCGAGGTGGTGGTCTTCACCCGTTGCTTCTTCGATGGCTCGCTCCATGTGCGAGAAGGCCATACTCAGGTCGGTTATGGTGCGTGTCCCCTTGCGGTGGGCTAGTACGTGACCCGGCAGTGGGAGGTTCTCCTTGACTACGATTCGGTGCGTCAGTGCCTTAACCTTGTCCAGAGATTTTGCGACGAAGGTTAGGGTCTCTCGGAGCCGGGCAATCTCCCGCAGATCTCCATTTTCCAAACGTTTGATATCTAGGTCTTCTTGGGCGGTGAAACCCATCACTTTCGAAATGTCGTTCACCTTCTCGACGTGAGCCGGGCAAATAGGTTGCCGACCACACCAATCGCAGGCAGTGCCGGGATTTAAGCGGCTTAGATAATCCTCACACCGCACGGAGATCCGAGCTAGATCCGTCATGATGGTTTCCATGTCGGCCAGACTCATGTCGTGGACCTGGTCGATTTCGAGTCGGGGGTACACTACGTGAAGTTGAACCGGCAATTGGTAAAGGAGCCACGAGGCAGCCCCGTACGCTAGTTGCTGTTTGTTTTTTCCAGGTTCGTCCTGCATGGATCGACCAAATTTCCAGTCAACAATGATGACTTGGTCCTTGGTGCGGATGAGCACGTCGATGAAGCCCTTTTTTGGGTTTCCTTTTTCGTCCTTACAAAAGGGGATTGCGATCGCCCGTTCAAATTCTACTTTGGCTCCGGGGTACTGCCCCAACAGTCGGTCCCTGTAATCCATTGCGTATTGGACTAGCTTCTCGTGATCCTTTGAGAGCCCTGCGAGCGTATCGTTCTCGACACATTCGTGGAGCATGGTGCCTTCTTCGGCGGCAGGTTTATCGACCCATCGGGGTTCAGAAATATATCCCGGGCAGGTGGCCATCGACGACAGTCGGGAGGGGCTCATGGTGGGCCGTTTCAGTAAGTCAGAGACGGACTTCGAACGGAATTTGGTTGGTTTTGGCACTCGTTAATATCCTTTCTAGGGAGAGGTATAATGCATATGCATCTGCCGATCGCAACCCCAAAGACCCATCTTTTAGCTGTTTTTTCACAATCTTTAGGACATCATCTTTACGGCTTGACTTTTGCCTATTTCGGAAGGTGGGGCTAAAGAGGTCTTCGGTGCCTACGTCGGCGTCGCCAAATGCATTATAAAATACTTTCTGCCAACTCTGTGGAGCGATCCACCAAACGGTGGGGACTGCCAGTAGCTCTTGCTCCAGGGCTCCCCGATGCTGGCAGAAAGTCGTGGCTGCCTTCAGACCGTCGCCGGGCAGGACCTTCCCCACATCCTCGACAAAAGCGAGGCCGACGTCGAGGCCTTCGATCCAGGATCGCATGTCGGCGTGGTCTGGGAGTGGACCTTCGCTCAGGATGTTGAACTGGCAGTCGCACTGAACATACCACCCCGACTCGCTTCCAGGATCGATCACCAAAACTGTCCGGTCGGGGTGCATCCCCCAACTCTCCAAAATCCGATCCCGATCATACGATTTTTTAGATATTTTCATCGCAACCCATTCAACGCTCCCGGGTTTCGGCGGTACCTGTAGGAGGGTCGAACGTAGCCGCCGAACTGACGGCGAGTGACTAACCCCATGCGTACCAACATAATTAAATCGTCGCTGTGGGTACTTCCATAAAAACCCCCAACGTCCATCGGACGCAGGTATTTTTTATCACTCAAACACATTAGGATTTCCAGCCTACGTTCGTGGATGTCTTGGCTCTTGGCGAGCATCATGCCTCGACCTCGACCTCGACCTCGACCAGTTTCATGATGACTTCTTTTTCATCGATCAGGTAATACCGGGCGTAGTCGATCTGGATGTTGACCAGATTGAATTGGTTTGTTGCGACGACCAAATCTCCAATTTCAATGTTGTCTGATACATCTGGCCCCACATCGACAACTCGCGCCCACTCTCCTGACTGAGCTTGTGTCGAGACTGTTTCTGGGATGTAGATGTCCCCCACCTTCTCCTCCTCGGCTTTATAGTTGACTGGGGTGGCCAATACTCGGGTGCCTAGCGGGGCCGGGATTCGTTTGATGCCTTTCGGGGCTTTTTGCTTTGTGAATCTGTCTTTACTCATGATCTTCTCCGTACTGTAGGTCGCCGTCGTTAAGGCAATCTAGGTTTTTTAGCTTACTGGTTACGTTGTTATAAACTTCTTCTTCGAGGGTCCCGGCCAGGTAGCAAATGTATTGAAGTGACTTCGTCGCCGAGTCGGCCCGGTGGACCCGCCCCAAAACCTGCTTCAACTCTGTGGAACTGTACATGGGGGATATCAAAGATACTCGGGGGTACTTCCCGACCCGGTCTTGCAGGTTGACTGCGATGCCCCCGGCCTGGACCATGCAGATACAGACTCGGGCCTCGTCTCGGGCGAACCGGGTTAAAGCGTCCCCGCGTTGCACGTCGGTTTGGTCGCCGTGTATCGTGCAAATAGGGATCTTGGCGACCAAAAGCTTTTCGACCAGCCACTGAAGGCTGGCGCGGAAGTTGACGAACATGACAACACTGTGTCCCCCAGTCACATACTCTTGAGTCCAAGCCAACATTGGCTTGATCCGAGCTAATTCAAGAACCTGTCTTTGGTACCCGTAGACTTCCAAATCTCCCGCCCCCGAAGAAACAGATATAGACAACTTCTTTCGGAGTAGTTTGTTTTCTTCTAGGACTTTATTTAAATCCCGCACCCCATTAGTGTGCAGTAGTTTGCCCTCGATCACCGTCTCGGGGAAACCCGCAATGTCTTCCTTTCGGAGCCTGGACCCCCACGTTGGGAAAATCTGCTGGTGCAGTTGGTTCATGTGGTGGCGTTGATCTTCGATGTCAGACGTCCACTCGAAAGCAAATCGGTTGAAGTACGATACGTGGCACCCGTAGGTGATGGCAAATCGGTCCCAGTGTTTCCGCGCAAACAACCCCAGGAAGGGGCCAAGTGACCTCAGTTTGAGTGGATTATCGGCTAGTGTGGCTGAGAGTAGAATGGCGGCAAAGTCCTGCTGCAGCGCGTGGCGAACCAGGTGGGATGTCAGGGACTTGTATTGTGCCGTCTTGTGCACTTCGTCGAATATGAGCACTGCGTGATCCGGTATATCCCATTTGAAGGCCTTCTTACCCCGCTTCTTTACCCAGGTTGTCTTGCCCCCACGCATCTTTGCGTAGGACTCGATAAACACGGGCTCCAACCCCATCTTCTCGCAGTGATCTGCCCAACCATGTTTGGCCACTGCGGGGCATACGATGGCCGGGGAATACCCGAGGCGGCGAACCAATTCCAAAGAACAAAACGTTTTGCCGACCCCGGTCGAACTTGCGTCCAACACAATGCCTTTGTCGAGAAACACTTCCATCATGTGTTGGATGTGGGGTTCTTGATAGTCAAAAGGCTTCACTGTGCGAGGAACCCGAAGTTGATAGTTACTTTACCTTTGTCCGACGACTTGGGGTCAATGAACTTATCGGTGCCGAGTAGTTTGTCCTTCCTAGATTCGATCTTGTCTTCTGCGGTGGCTAGCTTCAGCAGCGCGTCGGCCCCCTCAGCGTATATTGGGTCACCGTCTAGGGTGTACCTACCTGTGGGCAGAGTCCCCTTTCTGAACTCTTCTTTGGCGTGGTCGATTAACTCACTAGTTCGAGTGGCACGGTTGAAAGACGACTCAACGTGTGCTTCGACGTTGTCGAGTTGCCCCTCCAAGATGTTAGTCTGAACCGCAGCAACCCGCTGCTTCTGCATCTCTCGTTTTGAGGCCCACCCCAACTCGCTCTTCCAATTCCATAGAGTCTTGACGGGGACCTCTGTCAGTTGTGAAATCTGGGGCATGGTGTAGGTACCAGTATCCCAAAGGTTTTTGGCAATGCGGACGTTGGGATTTTCGATTCTTTTCATTTTCAAACGTTTTTATGAGTGGATTCTCTTTTGTACCCGATGCGTTTCTCGATGCGGTCAATCCGATCGATTTTCTCTTCACTCATTTCACTGAGGTACTTGGCTTCCCGGAGGCCTTCTAGATTTCGACTGACCCGGTAGTTACTGATCCCAAGTTTCCGGGCGATCCCGGCCTGAGTCATCCCGGACGCATAGAGGTTCACGATCTTCCGGTGCATCTCTAGCTTGTCGGGGTCTACAGCGGGTTGCACCTTTATCTCGTGCCTTTTAGGTACATCTGGGTTGGTCTCGTCGCCCCAAACCTCGTAGGTGCGTGCGATGTGCCACATGTGTTGATCTCGGGACCCTTCCTTCCTAAGAATTACTGGGCGTCGCAAGAAATAATATAACTTGGGTTTCCCGGGGGCTGCCCCTCGGGTCTGTAATTCGCTGGGTGCGGTTGCCATCGACATCCGCTTACCTTGGACGACAAAGTACGTGGCGGCTCGGCGAACCACCCCATCTCGGTTGACTTCGAAGATGCCGTCCCACTCGGGGACGCACCTCCATTCGGTTAGTTGGGGCATGTATCTCCCTCAAAAAAGGATTCAATGAGTTCGCAAATCAACCCCGCACTGGGGTTAAATTTTGGATCTTCTGGAGTAGACCCCTCGGCTCGACGTACGTGGTGCTTGAATAGGCTCGGGTGGAGGCCTGTTTCAGATATGTGGTCAGCTTCCGGCCCTTTCAAGACGGCCGGGTGGTCTAGAAAAATCGTGAATGTTTTGGCCCCTTCGATGGCCTCCACTCGGAGGAGTTCATTCATGTACCTGAGATCCGTCACCCAGATGTACACGGGTTGATCGTCCCCCGCAGTATACCTCCGGTGTAGTTCTAGATCTGTTTGGACGTCGCCCCACCAAGTGTTTATCCAGCGGTCTTCGTCGTAGCTGCGGCCCAAGGACCCCAAATCCTGCATCTCTTTCCGAAAATTAATTTTGTGGGCTTCTAAATCGTCGAGGCCTATGTTGTGTATCAAGCATATTGCCGCTTTGATTCGGTCCGCGAAGTTCACCTGGTGGTGGTACCCCGGGAGTTTACTTTTTACCGACTTCATCAAAGTGTCTTTCCCCGTCTCTGCAGGGGCGTGTATTGCTATAAATCGTATTTTATTCATTTTCATTTACATTTCTTTTCATCTTCCCTGCATCCCACATTCGGCAGTAGGACTCACACTCGGAAATATTCCTGTGGGTAAAGACGATTATCTCTTCGCCCGGGACCTTCTCGTAATACACTTCCCACTCTGGCCCACACCTGCGTACGTAGTGCTCAAACAACTGGTTCAACATGTGGGTGTGGTGTCCCCTATCCTCGACGAGCCCCGGCATGTTTTCCTGTCGGGCATTGCCAAAACTCCTAAGCACTGCCTCAGGACGGTAGTCACTCCCTTTGTAAGCCTTACCCACTAATCTACCCTCGTTCCACCGTCGCCAATATCGTAGGTCTCTCCGGTCTCCGAGGAGACAGTGATGTTTTGCCCATATGCGGTGCCTGGGGCCGAAAAGCGAAACGTCGGCCTGTCGCCGTTGGTTCGCCCGACGTAGTTGCCTTGCTCACTGCCTCCAGAGTACTCGATGCCGACTGACGTGGTTGACGAGTAACTAGGGATCAAGATCACCAGGTTGCCGTCTCCCTCGGAAATAGGCTTCCACACAAACCCAGAGCCATGGGTTGGGTTATCCGCCAAGGAGGGCGAATGAGGGTCGGAGGTAACCCCCTCATCTTGGGCTACTGGGATTTGTGTGGAAGTTAAAAGGGCCTGAGTCTGGTCGCCTTCTTGACCAGTTTCCAGAGTGTTATTTTCGATGGCGACGGTGGCGCGATCAACTGCGTCAACAATCTGCTGCGTACCACCTCCATCACCGTCGTCTTGTAAAGTCAAACGTTTGAAATATTCTTCACCTTCGCATCCGGTTAAGAGGGCGAGGATCGGCAGGAGGGCCGTTCGGGAAATGAAAGTTTTCATACGGTGTAAGTAAAGTTGAGTGTGATCCATTTGAGAACTCTGAATAGGAAGTAGGCGATGCCGAGGAGTCCGCACCCTGCGAGGAAGACAAGGACTCGCAACCACGGAGTGGGGTCGGGATAATTCGGAAGGTAACCCATCAAAAGGCGCTCCTTGCCGCCCAGCCCATAAGTGCGGCAGCGGCGTTCCGGTTCTGAACTTGGTCTTGGACGGGCAATCCCCCAGCCTCCATGTGTAATTCTTTTTGAGTTTTTATCCAGGCGACCTGAAATCTTTTCCACTCTTCGAGCTTGGCGGCTCGGGCTGCCATAAGCCCGTAGTCCATCGCATCAAGTTCTGTGGCCGTCGGCATGAGGGTAGTCTGCGGGGCTTTGACAACCATGTTAGTCGTCGCGCACCCCGAGGCCAAGACCAATAATATAAAGGTTAAATGTTTCATGAAATCACCATAATGTCAGTTAACTTAGAATAGGTCACCGGGTGACCAAAGTCAAGGTTGTAATCTTCCAGGATGCCTTGCAGATCAAAGGTTGAATCAACTACCCAGATGTACGACACAGTCAACCCGGTGTCTTCGCTGATCATCGCGCCGTGGAATTCAATGTGTGATACTTCTTCCAGTAGTTTGATGTGTAGTTGGTTGGCGGCTTCGAGAAACTTTTCCTGCGTCTTCCCTTCGCCGGGTATCGTGTTGATTATTTTCATAAGTCCCCCGCCCTGTCACACTCCCCGCAACTGGCTGGGATTATCCGGGCGATCCCTTCGACAACTCTGGTTATCTCCTCTCGGAAAAACCACTTCCCGAAATCTGCACAGAACTCCTCTATCAAGTCCTGGAATTCTTCTCGGACAAAAATTTCATATTTGAATTCCTCTACCCGATCGTTTCCTAGCTTAACTTTAAAAGTGACAAAACGTTTGTCAGATTCCAATTCTTGGAAAACCCGGCCTTGGACGGTTAATCCAGGCAGTCCATGAGGGGGGAAAATTGTCGCTCTCTTCTGAGCCTCTTTCAGGCATGCTTCATAGTATTTCGCCAACTGATTTGCGTAGTCTTCGGGATGACTCATATTTTTATCTCTTTCTCTGGAGGTACATAAAATGCCGAAATGCCTTTGGCTCTTCGGACTGGGTTGTGGACAATTTCATATCCTTCGGTGTTTGTGGACTCAAGGCGGTATCCCTTCAAGATGTTGCAGTCTTCGAGGCGGCGGTACAAAATGTTGCGCCCCAACTGTGGGCTTCGGGGCCGGGCTTTTTGGTATGCGTAGTCGTACGCAGCCCCAATCATCCGGGAGCTAATAAGAGCCCCAAGCGGTAAGGCCTGGTCGGGACTGTCCCCCCAAAAGATCTCCCCTTCGGCACACCAGTTCGCCACCATCTGCTCGAAGTGATCTCTGCCGTATGCTTCCTGCTGCTCCAATGCCTCTGTCCGAGGTGCCGAGCGCAATCGGTCGATGTCGTAAGGACGTACAGACATGGCATCCATAAAGGCAGCCAGGCCGCCCGACAGCATGTGATTCTCCAAAGCGCGGAAGTACTTAAAGTTGCCCTTCATTTTTGGGTTGCAGTCGATCACGCACCAACGCCGACTGTCGGTCTCGGCGGGGATCGCCCAATCTTCATTTGTCGCCATGATGATGTTGAGCTTGTTCGGCTCGTCCACCGCATCCTGGAATTTATACTCGATTGAATATGTGTCCTCGGTGACCAACGCTTTGAGAGTCGATGCGTTCCTAGGGTCCCCTGCAAAAAAGGCTTCCTCGGCGACCAGGAGTATCTTGGCCGCAAGCAGAGAATTGAACCTCCCCACCACTTTCTCGGCCTTGGAAATTCGCACCCCGTGCGTCCCCGCGATGTCGAGCACCCACCGCAAGGCCTCTCCCTTACCGATGCCTTTTTCCCGCGAACGAAAAACCAGGACGGTTCCAGGGCGTTTGCCCCCGGGGTCCTGGATCATCCGGGCTATCCAGTCGAACACATATTCGGACAACTCTTTGTTGCCGTTGCACATGACGTTCTCCCAGTGCTTGCGGTACATACCCCAATCACCTGGCTTCGGAGCGACGTTCCAACCCGTCCAAAAATCAAACGAGTCCGGCCTCGGATCGAGGAAAGTACAGTGTTTAAGTTCCCGGCGGTCTTCGGATTTCATCCACATTTTAAACTGGGATACCTGCTTACCTTCATACGTTTCGACCGTCTTGTTTTCGTACCAGTCTTCGAGAGATTTTTTCTCCTTGATCTCGTGCTGAACTTGGATGCCGGGTGACTTGGGTCCGTGTGTCACGACGAACGCATTTTTCACCCCTCGGCCCACGATGGCCAATTGGTCGTTGAGTTGGTCGATGTAGTTACCTGAAGGCAGGTCAAACCTGTATGCCAAGGAGCCGTACCCCCGGAAGCGGCAAGAAGAGTGGAAACACTTGTATATGATGTCTCCACTGTCCAGGCGTATTAAGTCACTGGCGTTGTCCCGGCCGGTGGTGTGCTCGGCAGCCCAAGGACATTCCATGTTCCAAAAAGTGGCTTCTTGGCCTTGGAAGTCCTTGCGGGTCTCTCGGCCCGTAAGGTAGGGCGTCAACTCAGAGAGTACAAACTGCATGCCTTGGTCGGTCAGGTTACGGAGAGATGAGCGAGTCAAACGTTTGACATCTTCAACCCCGCTGACCTCCTTCCAAATTTTAATCATCTCGCGGAGGCGAGCCCCATTACCTTTGACTTCACTATATGGCATCGACCCAGGGACCATGCGGCCTGTCACGGTCATGAGGCAGTGCTTCCGAAATACCTCTACACCAATGGGTGAGAATTTGTGGTTTTGAATACCCAGGGAATCCGCGTGGAGGAAAATGTGAATGCCGTTGCCACTTGGCGAAAACTCGGTAAAGCTTGCGAATTCGTTGATGACGTCGATGGCTGCATCATTGATCGTGCCGTCTGGCTCCACGCAGTGGTCTAAATCGATCCCCACAATGTCCTCATCGGGCTGGAAGACACGGGCCAACCTAATGTGCCGATTCCACCTATCCTTCCTCTGAGAGCGAATGACGGCCTTTTTGGCGGCCTCGTATGACATGAGCGCGTCACCCCCGCGCCACTTGAGAGCCCTCCAAGAATCTAGGTTCCAGGGCACCTTGTTCCACTTCAGAGTACCGTCTTTACCACGAGTCGGAAAAACCAGTAGGGCCATCCAAGTGTCCTTTTTCTGCATCTGTTTCGGGATGTCCTCCCAAGACTCGCGGAGAGGTACAGACAAGGCCGCTTGGACTTCTTCCCGGGTGTATCGTTTCGAGGGGTCGTGGCCTTCCGGCTCGGCCAAAGGACCGCTCAGACCTAACTTCAAAATAACCTCAGCGTTACTTGGGCGGGGAACTTGTACCGTTTGGCCTTGGGGCCTCGGTTTCGGTTCTCTTTGTCAATGGGCATTTCCTCGATCAGGCCATTGGCTACCAGGAGGGCGACAACCCCCCTGGCTCCCGGCTGATCCAGATCGTGCGACCGGGCGAACTCGGATATCGACATAGTCTTTTTTGATCTCTGAGGCATTATTTACTCCAACTAGTTAGCATTTCGTCGAGCTCGACGAGAATCTCATCCTCCATGTCGGTTTGGATGGCTTGGTGCTCTTCGATCTTGGGGTGCATTTTTGCAGTCTTGCGTAGGTTATAATACCCCATCCGGTGTTCGGTCTCCAACATGCGGAGCAGACAGTGGGTTGAAAAACTAGATTTGCAAAAGGTGTTTACGAGCAAATCCAAAACCATCTGGATCGATGTCATTTGGGGGTTGAAGTGCTTGGTCCAAAAATCACTGCAATCGTCAAGTCGCTCTCCGATACCCCTTGCAGAATCCAAAAGAAAGGGGGCGAGGGTGGGTCGGAGTTCTTTCACCTCTTCGGGGGTGAAATTAGTGTAATTAGGTATCAGGGCCGACTCTCTCGGATTCTGCGCGGCGTGAGTGAGTGTCGCTTGAATCAACTCGTTGACTCGATGTTCCAGGTCGGTTGGGGCTTCGACGTTGATCTTGTGGTCCCGGAGTATCACAGATATGTTGAACTCGGGATAATAGTGTACCAACTCTTTGAGTCGAAACTTTAACTCTTCCAAACGTTTTTCTTTTTTAGGGTCCATGTGATTACTTGGGTTTTACGATGATAGTTATTAGCAGCATTACTGCCATGCCGACGGCCATGCCGATGAAAAAAGGCACCAGCCAACCAGGCATTGATTGGGGGAAGGGACTAATCTGAAAGAAGGAGCAGGCAATTAAAAAGTAAAAGCCCACCCCCACCAAGACGGCCAGGACGTTAGTCATCAAGGTCTTGATAATCAACCTCCCGGGGGTTTTCGAAACCTTTGTAGAAAGCGTTGTCGTCCTTACTTGCCGTGAACCCGGCAGCGCCTTTGTGACCTCCCCCACCCTTCGTCGAAGCAATCTCCCCACAATGGCCAGAGAAGCCCGGGTTACCCGAGTACAGGCCTACTTTGATGCCTTTGGCTGAGGATACCCAGGTTAGTACGCCGACATCGTCGCCGACGTAAGGTAGGATGCCCTGCGCCCAAAGTGACCCACGCTGTCCGTTACCTGCGACCCAAGTATGTCCGGCAAAATCGACCAAAAACGCAGTCTTCTTCGCTTCCCGGGTTATATTTTGTCCTTCACAAACGTAAGCAAGGGTACTCCGAGATTCGTTGGGTAATTCTCTACCTTCGAGCCAAAAACCCCACTCTTCCGAATCCGGCCCCAAGGGCAGCAAGTTAAAATTGAGTTCGCGCTGCCAAGTGCAGACTTTAGTCCAATCCCCACTTTGATCCCAAACATCGTAGGCGGCAATCATTTCAACCGCTGTCGGGACCTCTTCCCGGTACGATGTGTATTCCCAACAGAGTTTGGACGCTGCTGTGCCGTCCCGGAGCAGACCTCTGGTCGTGAACCCAGCTTCCTCGGCCGCCTTGATGGCTGTGGCGTGGTGGTCGATCCAATGGAAATCAGCCACCCGGTCTTTGATAAAGGACATCAAGTCCATCGGTAGGCTGAAATCGACGAGGAAGACGGTATCCGTGGGGGTGAGTTCCTCTAATTCTTCTTTCAACTCTTCTTCGTCATACCCAAAATCAATGCCTCGGAGCTCGACATAGTTCAGGTTGAATTTTTTGATAATGGCAGCGGATGCGTGGCCATCTAAGTCTGCGGAGGGGTAGTAGCAAATAGTGTGCATGTTGTTTCTTCTTTCTTAGTTTTCAAACGTTTTGTTGTGGGGTGCTTAGGAGGATGCTTTCCAGATTTTTTCAACCAGACTACTGCCTTTAGACGTTGTGTTTGGTCCGTCGGTCCCGGCATAGGTGATCAAACCTTGACTCACCAACTTATCTAAGAACTTGGCATCTGTGATGTCCCCGAACATTGTGGTGGGCTTTTCCATGTGGACAAGTAGTAATATAAGTATTTCGGGCAGGGATAGGGGGGTAAATGTCGGGCCCTCTTCAGGTTGGCCTTTGATAACCTGTCGGATCTCCTCGTTGATCTCTCCGGTGATAGATGCGTAGTCGCAACACCACTCCCCTAATTTAGACCTGTCGTGTCGGGCGCGTTCTATGACCATCTCCTTGTCGAGCAGGAGATTTTTCAATTTCATTTCGTAGTTCATATTCCTGCCCGTTCCAACGCGTCGGCCATTGCGAGTAAGTCTTTTTTAAACTCTTTGGGGTCTTCGTTATAGGGTGTGATTTCGAAACTACTGAATCCAGGGGGGCAGGGTATGCCTAGTTCTTGGCAAGCCTCGTAAACATCCCCTTCGCGGAAATTGTCTAAGGCGATTAATTTCTTCTCGGTTTCCCTATCAAATTCAAAAGGCTGTTTAGAGATCTTGGAATCCAACCCGAGTCTCCGAGATATGGAGCATCCGGCTAGGCACTGTTGGCAAATGCCGTCGTGGTAGGGGCGGTGCCAGTCCCACATGCGTATTTTGACACTTTTTAAACCTTCCTGGTGGAGGGAGAGGTCGTGCACGGCGTCTCGTATCAAACGTACCGGGTCGTCTATTGGGGCAAGTTCGCCCGTCTGCTTAAATATCATTTTGCACCTCCCTCTGGAGGTGCTTCGACGTGGTAAAGGGCCTGAGCAATAGCTGGCAACTCCGCATCGAAAATCTCTTGGATCTCCAGGGCTATGTCACGGTGCTCCTTTTGCGCCCCCTCGTATGTCCGGGCTTGCAGGTAGTGAATCCAACTGCGGATGGTACCTGTCATGTGCAGCGTGGTACTAACGCACATGGGGAGGATCATCCTTGCGGACTCACGGGCGACCCCTGCTTCGAGAAGATGGGAGTACAACACTTTGGCCTCATGCAAGAACTTCGCAATCTGCTCGTTCGCGGAATGCCCCCCATCACTAATCTCGGGGTTAAACACTTCGTCGCCGACTTGGCGGTTGGTCTTTCCCTGCTTCCGCAGTTCGAACGGCTCGAAGTCTGTCGCCTCGGCGTACCGTTGCGAAAACTCCTGGAAGCTAAAGCTACGGTGTCGCAGGATCTGTGCGCTAATCGCCCGTGACGTTTGGATGGTGACGCACATCGAAGCCATCTCGAAGATACTCCAATGCCCGTGCTTCATACAATAGCGGAGTAACTTTTCAGGCTCAGCCGTCTTGTCACCTCGCGGCGATGAGACCCGGGCCATTTCCACCATCTGTCTCTCTGCCTCGGGGGCGATCCATTTCAATTCAATATTCATGTTTCTTCTTTTTTGGTTTTCAAACGTTTTAAAATAGTGCGGTCTTTCCCGCCGTCACCTCGTCTATCCGAAGCGTCTATGCTAATCTCTAAACAGAAGGTTTAGGATATTCTTTCAGTTTGCTCATCGTACGAAACCCAAGGGTGGTGGGAAGTGGGAAATTTGGATGACCTCCCACCGCCGGGAAAAGGATTTCTGGGTAATGTTGTAGTGTGTTGGCACTCCCTGCTTGTTGGAGGGGGTGATTGTGAAAGTAGTTCTCATATTGTCCTTAGTTCAGTGTCTGTGATATGTCGGCGATGTCCTCTAAATTTACGCAAAAATCCCCTAAGAGAGCCCCATCGAGGGAGTATTGGTGGGTCCAGGGGTTTAGCACCAACGTGGTTCCCATGGCGAAAAAGCCGAACCCGTAAGGGCCTTTGTAGTCCTGAACCAACATCACGCGTGGAGGCAAGTGGTATGCCTTGTGGCTGTGGCAATACTTTTCGAGGGGTTTGCCCAGGCAACCTGGCACCGCGCAAGTAAGTGCGTAGAAATCTGGGTTGCCGGTACACGCTTCTCCAATCACTAGTCGTTGATTCCGTTGATCAGGGCAGTGGGTGCCGGGGCAACAGCGTACTGAGTGGCCAAGGCAGCCAGGTCTCCTCCTTCGAGGATGTGACGTGTGATCGCCGCCTCTGCTTGACGTGTGGCGCGGACCCGGCAGAACCCGGTTGAGTTATCCATTCGGACCTTCCGACGCTCTTTGACCAACGCATTAATGGCTTTGATACCATCTTCCATTTTCGCGTCTGGGGGTAATATCATGTCGGCGACGATTGTGAAGGATTTGGTGTCGGCGTCCTTGAAGCGGACGTACACACTCACGGGGATTGACCAGGCCCCGGAATTGCCAGAGAGGCGGTCGAGTAGCAGGTCACAACCTCGGTCTAGTAGACCGTACCGGGGTGAAACACTTGCATACTCGACCTCCCCTTGGGTGAGACTCATGAGTTGGTCGTACACATCTGCCAACCGCGCGCAGGGTTGACTGAGCAAACGCTCGTGGATGTCTTGGGCGACCTCCTCCTCCTTGGCCTGCATTTGGTCATACAGTGCTGACAACCGTGCGGCAGTCTCATTGGACTTGGCGTTGTGCTCGGCTGCTTGGTGTTCGACGATTAGCCCAGCCACGTCAGACTTGGTAATGGTAACGTCGATGTTGATTGGGGTTGCGGACGGGGCGATGATTTGAGGTGCTTTTTGTTCTGTGTTTTCCATAACTTCTTTCTGGTTCATTTTAAGTTGGTGCTTTAGTTCGCGAATAGCTTGCCTAGCTTCCCAACATTCTAATTTTAAAATAGGTCGTATTTCTTCGACCAACAAGCCTGCGACGTTTAACTCTTCGCCGCATTCGGAGCAGTTGAATGATCGACTGATGTTCAGGTGTCCTTGTGGCTTACCATTCGGAGATTTCAGCATTGTACGCGTCACACACGTCGCCTTGCATAATTCGTAGTTCACGACATATCCTTAATCAAACGTGCGGCAATAAATTCGATCTTGGCCAAGGTTTCTTTTGCGTCTTCCCACTCTGCGTAGCGGATGTGCTCCGAAAAGGCCTGACCCGCTTCGAAAATATCTGGGTCTAGCGGACCCCCATCACTATCTCGGGGGATCGAGGCACACTGGTTACCGACAGCACATGTTACCCAGCTACGTGCGCGTTTTGTTAGTTGCAGATGTCTCGGGGTGCCAACTTTAGGGGGTGTGTCTAGGGCGGCGTTCCAATCGTACGAACCACGTCCCACATCTTGGGCGTAAGTTTTCAGGACCCCCTCTCAATCAGATGTGCGGCAATACCTTCGATCTCAACCAACGTGGTTTTTGCGTCTTCCCACTCGCCCTCTCCTATTTGGTCGTTGAATCGGGTTCCTAGGTATTCTAGTTCTGAGCTAATTGGTTGGCCTCCAGGCCGCCTAGGTATAGATGCACACTGGTTACCGACAGCACAGGTAACCCATGTGTTGGCCGCATCCCGAGCCTCGTAATGCTGCTTTGAGTCGTACAGGGGTGGGTTGTCTAGAAAAGCATTCCAATCGAACGTAGCGTCCTGGTATCTGTCTTGGGCGAAGGTTCTCATAATTTTCTTTCTAGGAATTTAAAATTGAAATTGCGCCCTGCATATGGATGTCGGGCAGTCTCCGAGCGCAATAAGTACCCTAGGGGGTTTGGACTAAGTTCCAAATTAAAAACGTTTTACTCGGAAGCAGCGGCGTCTTCCCAACCGAGTTTCTTCTTGGCTTTAGCCGTAGTAGCCTGGCCACCTGTCAGCAGGTCGTGTGCTTCTTTGAGCGCGGTGACCAGTTGAGAGTATGTAGGGGCCCCCTTCTCACCTTCCTGCTTGGCAGTGAAGTTGGAATACTTCTCCAACTTGGCGACCGCCTTAGCCCGGTAGCCTTTGACCTCGGCACGGAGCAGGTCGAGTTCCTCTTGCTCAGATGCACTGAGCTTGGGCTTGCGCTTGGCATCTTGTGAGGCGAGTTTGAGTGCTTTGGCCGTCAGTGCGTCCCACAACGGGGTCTCAGGCTCTGGGTCAGCCTCGGGGGGTTCGTTCGCGTCCTTAGTCCACCAGTTTTTGTACCAAGTGCGGTAGGCTTTGACTTCCTTCTTCCACCCTTTGAATTTCGGGTCAGCGAAGAGATCTACAAGGACACCCACTTTGAGTTTGCCGTTGCCGACTGCGACCCGGACTTCGTCCTTCATCTGGGCGATAAAGATGCAGTTGCGGACGTGCTGTCCGCTCTTAGTGGTCAGGGCGGCAATCTCCTTAATGGGCTGGCCAAAATCTTCGACCATGCGGATGAACCCGTCGCCTTGTTCCAGGGGCGTCAATTCAACCCCGGAATTGATTGAGTATATAAAGGCTAAGCGGCCTAAGTCGCTTAGCGGCCCAGTGTACTCATTCACCGGGACATCTTGCAGCCCGGCCTCCAAACAAGCGTAGTAACGGCGGTGGCCGTCGCGGAGGATGTCACCCTCTACTACGAGCGGACTCAGGAGTCCGTTGGTCTGGATATCTGCGACCAGTGCCTTGTCGGCACCATTGGAAATGTGAAACTCGCGGAGGTTGTATCCTTCATCTACCTTAATGTCAGCGAGAGCCATAGTGGTTGGAGTAAAGTCGGGGGCGACTGTGGATGGGGTGTTAGTTGGTTTTGGCATGTCTCAGTCCTATTAAATTAACGTTGCGGCTTCTATTGGCCGTACCTCAGCCTACCACAGGTTGGTTTTGGAGGTCAACACCTAATTCATATAAATTAATTTGGCAAAAAGTTGCGGCTTTTTTAGGGGGGTTGCGGCTTTTGTGCGGGTTTTGTGCGGGTTTTGTGCGACTTTTGGAAATCCATATAAATTAATTCCCCTTTAAAATTGAGAATCGTGCGTCTTTTGCGGTTTTTCTCTTATATTTAGAGAGAGAGAGAGAGAGAGAGAGAGAGAGAGAGTATATAATATAACTGAGGAATGTCGGAAAAAAGCCGAAAAGTCGCACGATTTTGAAAACAAAGGGAAACTAATTTATATGAATTAAAAAAAGTCGCACAAAAGCCGCACAAAACCCGCAATTGGGGGTAAAAAGCCGCAACTTTTTGCCAAATGTGGTAAAACTGTGGATTTTAAGGGGGTAACTGTGGATCGTGGTAAACCTATTTGGGAGAGGGGTCACCAGGCGACCTGGCGGCCGGGGGTGGGGGTCCCCGGTGCGCGTGTTTTTAGGGGGTGGGGGTCCCCGGTGCGCGTGTTTTTAGGGGTGGTCATAAATCCCGGTAGGCGGTAAGGTGGAGATCAACCCAGCAAAAGAAGAAACAAACTAGAAAGAAGTACACGTTATGATTGATCAAGTAATCACCTATTTTGACCCGGAGGACGGGGAGCTATGTTTGCAATGCCCATCTTGTAGCCAAGGGGCTGAGCCGGAAATGTTTCCCGACGTTTTCTACCCGGAGCACGACCTCGCCAATGAACCTGTATACCGGGCCGGTGTCGCCTTCAACACCTCTTTGCAAGCGCGTGGGCTCAACCTCGTTTCCTGCCCCCATTGCGGGACGGTGTGCACGCATCCTTACCCGTTGAACGAGGGGGAAATGGATTTTTTCCGAAATTACAAGTTGGGTCGAAATGTAGACCTAGGCACCTTTGAGTTTGAGGAAGCCTTACAAGCCTTTTGCAACTCGCACGGGATCAACTTTGAAACCGAGACTTTTACACACCGTGAGGTTATGGGGGGTCCAGATGGATTTACTACCCGATAATTACAAAGACACATTAGAATATTTCCGCGACATTCTCGAAACGTTGGACGGTCAACGATATGAATATGAAACCGAACACATGGATGCACGGGATGACTACCGCCATTTACCTGCTGAAGGCCTCTGGACCTATTCGAACGGCAATGACCGCCTGAAAAAGTGGATTGCTGAAAATTTCCCGGCAGACATTGCTGATTTTGGCGCATCCAATATCGATGAAATCAGCAACACGATTTTAGACGTCTTCGAGATGATTCACGACGGGCACACTATGTCTGCCTATACGGGGCCGGATTTCGTTGTCGCCACGTTCGAGGTAGGCGAAATTGAAAGTCAGATTGAGGTGGCCGATGTGGCCAAGATGGCCGACGTATCACCCGAGGTGGCCACTCGGTGGATCAAAGAACTTGGCCATGATGTGCAAACCGATTACTTCTTAACACATCAACCATGCGACGTTGTCCTTGTCGCTTCGGTTGACCGTGACCGTGTCGAAGAAATCATTACGGAATTATTTTGTGACCGTGCCGAGGAAGGAGGCAAAGCATGAAACTATTAGGAAAGAATGCCAGCTACAAAGTGGCGAAAGGCCAGGGGTTCGGGTATGATACGTATATCATGTACCTCGCACCGTCTACGCTGTCGGGCTGGAACACCTGCGCCAAAGCATCAGAGGGATGCGCGAAAGCGTGCCTGTTTTCTTCGGGCCGGGGAGCTCAAACCCAAGTGCGAAATGCCCGATTGCGGAAAACAGAAATGTATTTCCAGAACCGGGGTGAATTCATGCGCCAACTTGAACACGAATTGACCGGAATCGTTGAAAGGCGTAGGAGTAAAAACCCGGTCGCCGTTCGCTTGAATGGCACGTCTGATCTGGCTTGGACGACAGTGATCCGAAAGTTTCCGAACCTCCAATTCTATGACTACACTAAGCGCGTCGCAATCGTCAAAGCGTCGCAAGGTATCGACAATTACAACGTGACGTTTTCCCGTAGCGAATCAAACCAACGCGACGTGGAAACCGTGTTACAAGGGTACCCGGAAACGAATGTTGCGGTGGTGTTTGATGAATTGCCGGATGAATACCTAGGCCGAGAAGTGATTGACGGTGACGAAACGGATTTGCGGTTTCTAGGTCGGTCTGGTGTGATCGTCGGATTAACCCCAAAAGGAAAGGCCGGACGAGTTGATGAATCCGGGTTTGTGGTGCGTCATGCGTAACGCACTTTTATTCCTGATTGCCTGCATTCAACCCATTACCCTTGTTATAGTTTGCGTGGTTCTGTGGCTCCTTAAAAAATAGATAGATCAAACGTTTGAAAAACCCCGGTGGCCGAAAGCACCGGGTTTTTTTTTTGTAGGCGTCTGTGGATACCTTACAACACATTCGGGGCGGGGCAAATCGGCCGCCATTCCCGGGGGGCGGGTCGCGTTTTCAGGGGGTGGTCGTCTGCGCTGGTTTGGTGTAGGGTGGAGGCCGGGGCGACCTGCCGACCAAAAGAAAGAAGAACACAATGAACCCTAAACTAATATCCCTCACGTTGGCCGTCCTCGGCCACGCGATATTTGTAATACTCCTTTGGGCTTTAGGCCTGTAATCAATCAACCCCTAGAAAGTAACACACATGAAACACTATTACTTATCAGTAGGCAACTTCGACAACTGTCGCGACATCGTCGCGTTCGGTTCCAAAAAAGCGAGGGATGAATACCACTCGGACAGAGTGCGGTACTACCCGCTAACCCGGGCGGAAGCACGGAAAGCGCTAGTCGAGGACCACGATTACAATGAGGTGCGGGGCGTCGGGTGCTACGTAGGTAGCGCCAACATAGCAACCGACGCCCGTCGATACGATTGGGCAGAGGCCGATTTGCGGGACGCTGAGACCTACCGCTATCTGGACGCAACGGGCTTGGCCATGATTCCCGTAAGGCTATAAGAGCGACATCTGAATGGTCTTTGGGCCTGTAATCAATCAACCCCTAGAACAAGAAACCGTGTCGGAGATACTCCTACAGATTAACCTCTCCCAGAAACCAACGCCCTTGAGACAAGCGGACCTGCATAACGCGGGTGACCGTGACAAACTAGACATTGATATTTGGGACATTGACGTCATCGAGTCGCCCGTCGACTAGGCTTTGCGGTCGCCTTGTTACCATGCCTCCGTGTTTGGCGACACGGAGGCATTTTTGCGCGTTTTTCCCCCACCTCCAACGTCGTATAATAAGCATTATGTCTACTTGGCGACAGGGCAGCCAAGCCACCATGCTGCTAAAGCCAAATGCCCCCGCCCCCTAAACGATCCCTTTGCACGCGCGGACACCCCCACCCCCACCCCCCTCCGCAACTTTCCCGCCTCTCCCTCCCGCGTTCGCTATACATGGGTACCCCACCCCCGGCTACCCGGTTTCCTGGAATCCCAGGCAACAATTACCTTGAGTTTAAAAATAAAAAAAATCAAACGTTTGAAATGCTTCAGCCCCAAGACATCGATTACCTACTCGACCCGGAGACCGCAGATACCCGGGAACCAGGCTCCTGGTCCGGCCCGGAACCAACGGAGTGTTATTTACCAGAGTTGGAAAATCGAACCCAGTTGGAGCGAGAGTTGTACATGGTCGCCCAAGGCCCCCCGGACAGAAGGCACATCCATTTTCGAAACGCCCGGAACATGCTCTTTAGCGAAGTGGCTTTGGCAAAGCACAGGTGGGCTGACCACAGGTCGCAAAGCATCTGGGCAGACAGTTTCACTTCCTGGTGGGGTCCCGCTGCGTCAGTTAAGACGACAGATGCTGCCGCGAACGCCCTCACGTACTGGCTGGCCGCCCCGCAGCGAACATACATCTGCTGCTGCTCAACGACGGTACCTCAATTGGACAAACGGGTTTGGGGCGAGATCCTCCGGCTGTACCGAGACATCTGTACTCGGTTCCCCGAGATCGAGGCCGTCACCGCGTACCGGAAGCAAGATCGGGAAATCCAGTACATAGGTCCCAGCCCCAAGGGAGTCAGTACGAAGAACGTCATTCGGGGTGTCGCGATCATGAGTGGTGACCCTGACGAAGCGATCGGTAACGTGATTGGAACTCACAACGATCGAATCATGCTCATCGTAGACGAGGCCCAGGTTTCGAGAACCGCGTTGATTGACGCCCGGATTAATCTTCGTAAAGGGACAGAGGATTTTAAACTACAATTGATGGGAAACCCCACCGCCCAACTGGACCCTCTCGGCCTCCACTCCGAGCCGACCGAAGGATACGCATCCATTCTTCAAGAGATGGTGCACAAGCCCTACGAGTACGTCTCACCCGGACTGACAAAACTCTTCGTGGCCAAGCATGGTCGGCAGCCTGATCCAGAAGAGATGTACAAGGTAACCAAGGTCGCCGAGATACCTACCACCAAGGTGAACTGGTGGAGGACAGCGATAAATGGAAACCCCTTGGGAATATGTTTTTTCTACAATGGGTTTTTGGCCCCAAGTCTCGACTCCCCCGAGGAGGCCAAGCGACTGAAGTTCATGATCCAGGGGACAGACATCCACGAGGATTTGGACGAGTACGGGCCGGAAGACAGATACTTCTTCACGATGTCCTTGGGTTTCCTGCCGCCAGAGGGAACGACTACGCAGCCCTTCACGTTGGCACACTTCACAACAGCCGACTGTATCGACCGCACCCCCTGGGCAGAAGAGTACACCACGATCATGTCGGTGGACCCCTCGTTCTCAATGGGTGGGGATAAATTCATGATCAAGATTGCCAAGGTGGGGGTTGATGTTGAGGGAAGACGCCGAATCCATTTCGAGCCCCCGCTGCCCGTTCGAACAACCCGGTTGAGCGGAGCACCTTTTGATAATTTCACATGTTTGGAAACTGCTCGCACGATGCACCAGTGGGGAGTGACCCCCCGCAACACAATCTGTGACACCTCAGGGAACCACGGCACTCACCCAAGGCTAATCGAAGCATACTACGGACTACTTAAAAAATACCCAGAATACTTGGAGTTGCCATTCGCCACGATTTGGAGCGAACTCAAAGACCAGAACAACCACGACTACAACGACCAGATCCTCCGGTTCAGCGCACAAGTTAAAGCGGAGACCTGGGTGGACGTGGATCAGGGTACCGCTGGCGACAAGAAGTTCAGGAACATCCGCACCCAGGCATATTATCTACTCAGATCCTTTTTGAACCACAACCACCTGAGTGGGGTCTCTGCTTCGAACCGCCGGGTATTGTCGAACATTAAATCCAAGAAGGATGACCCGACTCGCCCCAGCCCGTTCATCCAATTGGAAGATAAGGCCGATATTAAAAGTCGAATTCGGCAGAGCCCCGATGAGGAAGACGCCATGTCGATGGCCGCCTTCTTACTACGCAAACGTTTTGCTTTTACTCCCGGCGACCACAACACCTTTGAAGTTTATTTGGGAGACACACATGAACCCGAATTTGAGGATTTAGATATAACTGTGAACATGCACCAACTACCATCTTTTCACGGCATTGACTTTGTAATTGCGGGTAGGTATGAGGGGAGCTTCGATTATGACTGAAAAGATTAAAATGAAGGTCTTGAACAGGCCGGAAGTATCCCCGCCGGGTGGGTATTCACTCTACCAGGTTGAACCTACAAAAGTCCGCATCACGGCCAAGTCCCTAGCTGGTTTGGAACAGGCGGTTCGAAAACACTACAAGTTGAACGAGATCCCCATCCCCCCGAACATTCGGCAGCTTGTGGAAACCTGGCTGTGCGATCGCCTTGGGGAAGAGTTCTGGCGTTACCGAGGCGGCCCCGCCATCGAGTATAAGAGGCCCCTTCCAGAAACCCTGCCGAAGACACCCGGAGGACCTGCCCGAAAGACGAAGAAGCGGAAGTTTACGATGAGTCAGATCGAGAACTTCACTCGTGCCTTGGTAGGCCCAATTCGGCGCAAGGAGTTTGTTACGGAGCAGGAGTTCATGCGTCGGGACGCCAAGTGCGCGAACTGCCCTTTGACCAGCAGCGAGCCGGGGTGTTTTTCATGCACTGCGGTTTTAGCACCCATCCTCCGCATGTTGATGGGGGGCAAACGTTGGAATCGGGTGTCCAAAAACAAGTTAAAAGTCTGTACCGCATGTGGATGCCTGCTGAGGGCAAAAAACTGGTTGTCTGAAGAGGCGATCACCCAACTGACCGCCGAGTCAGATTACCGACAGTTGCACTCGCAATGTTGGATTCGAGACATCGAACCAATCAAAAACAAATACTCCCAGGAATCGAAATGAAAGAAATCGTAAAGAAGTACAACATCATCCACAACGCTCAAACAGGTAAGTGGACGACATCTGTAACCATGACATGTGACGGCCGGGCCAGATCCAAGGTCATATCTCAGTCCAGCAACACGGAGACCCAGGCGCGAAACGCCCCTTACACCCCAAAGGGAGTTCAAGTCATGGAGGGCATGGAGCGACAACTGTTGGCACACCTCCCGACAAACGCAAAAACAGGGGCAAAAAAAAAGTCCCTCTACGAAGCAGCCCTACCAAACACCCCTTCGAAGGAGCAGGTAGTTCGGCAGCAAGTCGCCCGAGGTAACCCAAACATCGAGCGCATGTACCGAGGTGGCGCACCCGTCCACCAGACCCCTGCTAAAAACATCGGGCAGCGCACATCGAGAACCGACGGCGTAGTATCGATTCAGCAGGAGCACACCTATGTGGATGCCAACGAGAACGGCCAAAAGCAGTCTCGGGCAGCCAGCCCCCGGGCAGTAACCCAAGTAGGCCCTCGAAATGCACCTCCAGTGGCGGTAGAAGGGTCATCCCCTCAACCATCGACCCGAGAAATTTTAAACGACCCTTCATCTAGAGCCCACGTATGAGTTACATTGGTAGAGAAGAAAAAGGCCCCGACGAGTACTTCAAAAAGTTTTCTGGGGCTGTCGAGGCTCGGAAGCTTTTTGAGACCTATGAGTCTGCCGCCGCAAGCAGCTTACGGCACCTAGGACGTATTGAGAACCTGCTGTCCGGCAAACCCCCATACAGCCCCGAGAAGTTAAAGACTTTGGGGTATGGAGACATGGCGAACTACAACACCCGGGAGGCCATGCAACGGGCTCGCCGGAAGGTACGGTCTCGGGTCGATCTAATGATCTCTACCAATTCCCTGGTAAAAACGAACATCCCTCAGACTGAGTTTGAGGGGACAGAATCAGAACGCATCGAAGTTGAGAACATCCTTGAGGAAGAGGTCAAAACCCTTTTCCGCAAAGCCGGTTTGAAAAAGGTACGCCTCCACCGCACCCGGTCATCGGTTGAGAAAGGTGCAGGCATTGTGTTCTTCCCCAACAAAGAAGATTTCCGACCTGTAAACGCCGAGAGAGGCCGCTGTTTCGTAGAGAAGAATGCCCCGATGGACCCACGCGGGTGGGATTGCTTTTTCATCGCCGATTCTCGGAAGCCTTTCTCACTAATGCAGGTGTTGGAAGCTCCGGGGTGGGAAGGACCCGAAGAGAAGAACCAACACCTAAGAGGTTGGAATCGAGAAGCGGTTCGAGAAGCCCTATACAACAGCCAGAACCCCGACGCCGCCACGGACCCAGAGAAAGCATACGACGTTTCTAAATGGGAGGTGTTTGCAAAATCCTTGAAAATGGGGTCGACCGCAGCCGAGTCGAGAGTGATGTCTCAGAAGATCCCTGTGGTGCACCTGTACCAACGTAACACTCGCGGAGGAGTAGACAGATACATGTTCGCCCAGGAAGGGACTGGAAAGTCATTCATGCTTTGGGAAGAGGATGCCTACGAAGATTTTAACCAGTGCGTCCACGTATTGTATTATGACAACCTCCAAGAACACTACTGGGAGGCCGAGGGACTTGGCCACGAGGTGTTCGATCTCGAACTTGTCCAACTCCGACTTTTGAACCGGACCATCGACAACATCGACTTGGTCATGACGCCTGTGTGGAAGCACTCCACGTCTCCCGATCACCAGGGACGCCGGACCCGAGGTAAGCGAAGCAAGCCGATCCAAATCGATAGGTTTATCCACGTCAACGAGAACGACGATTTGGACATGCTTCCCAACACTTCTGGCGCGGTGTCAGGTCCACTCGCGGTCAAAAACTACTTGGACGAGCTTTCCGAAGGCCACGTCAACGGGTCGCAAGTCAGTTCAAGCGACCGGGGGTCTAGCAAACAACCAATCTCCTCTCGTGAAGCAGCCAATATCCAAGCCCAGATATCTGAGCAGCAAGTGGTAGAGGCAGACTCTTTCTACGACCAGGAAGACGAGCTACTCGAAGAGATTATAAAGCGGGTCTTGGCACCTAATTATCCAAAAGAACGCCGATATGGATATCACCTAGTTAAGCAATTTCTCAAACGTTTGGAAGATAGGGGAGTCCCGAGCAAATTTAGAAAGTTGAAAGCGATCAAGCACGATCGGCACGACGACAGTGAAAAAGAGAGTTACGAACTCCCCTTCGACATTCACTTCGAGAGGGCCATCGGGGCCGGATCTCTCCAGGAGAGAATGCAACGACTTCAACTAGGTTACCGGGAACGGGGGGCTCTAAGCCCAAAGGGTCGCGCCCGGATCTCCCGAGACTTCTTCCAGGAGTTATTTGGAGAGGATAAAGCCAACCAGTACTCTGGAGACATTTCAGATAAGACGGAGAACTTACCATCTAAAGCCGACGATGACATTCGTCAGGAGAATTGCTTCTTCATACTAGGATGTGATCCCGGAGTGGCGCAGGACCACAACCACCAACTGCACGCAGGCAATCACATAGCTTTTGTAGAAGACTTTATTCAGAAGTCGCAGCAGCCGGGGCCAGATGGTCAACCGACCATACCCCCTGGGAAAGTACTAACCATCTTGAACTACGGCAACCCGCACATCGCCCGACACATCGACGAGTTTCGAGTTCAGGCAACCACTGAAGAATTGTCGAAGATTCACGGAGACCTCACCCAACGCCTTACAGCTTTAGAAGGGTATCGCAAACGTTTGGAAAACGACATCAAACAAGAGCAAGAGGCCGCCGCGAACGAACAGCAGAAGCAGCAGCAGGCAATCCTGGAGAACATCAACAAAGTGGATTCCGAGAATCGAAACCTTCGTATTAGTCTGATGGAGCTCCAAGGCAAGCGGGATATCCAGGAGCGGGAACACCAATTGAAAACTCGCCGAGACGAAGAGCGACACGCAGGCGAAACCCGCCGAATGGAAGAGAAACACGAGTTAGAAAAGAGAAGATTAGATGGCGACACCACTTAACGAGCACCCGGCAATCTCAGAGGGAGAGTCCGACGCCCTTGTAAAATTTCGAATTTCTGCCGAGGGGTGTCGGATTGCTGACATCATGATGAAGATATCGACCTTGGCACGGACCAACAACCCAGAAGAACTAACCGAGTCATCCAGCGCATACCGACTCGGTTACCTGGAAGGGTACCAAGCGATGGCCCAAGCTTTTAATAGTATTGGTGACCGAGAAGATTTCAAAACCCTCCCCAACCCCTGGGGCGAAGACGCATATTAAACCCAGTACTAGGAGTACCACATGGCCGAATTAGACGACATTTTAAAACGAGTTCAAGAGGGTGAAGACCCAGCAGACATTCAGAAAGAAGAAGAGGGGGTCGCAGCGTCAGAGGCGACTTCCGAAGACCCACCCCCAGAAACACCTCCAGGGGAGGGCGGGACTGAAGAAAGCACGTTTAACCCGACGGATCTCTTGGGAGATGAGGTTGAGAAAGAAGTACCTTCTGACAAAGAGACTAATTTTTCAAACCTTCGATCTCTCCTCGAAGCCGAAAAGAAAAGCAACCAGGAGTTGAAAGAAACCAATGAGAAATTGCAGAAGGCTGTGTCACAAGTTGACATTAGACTTTCTCCAGAATTTCAAAAGGAGTTTGACGCCCCTTTGATGGAACTTCAAAAATCATTTACCGCAGGTATCGGCCACCTGGATCTCCCTGCCGAGGTTGCCGGGCAACTGAACCAGATGAGTCTGACAGACCTTACAAAAACCCTCAACGATTACCAAGTACCCTCGGTACTGCAAAACAGGTTGGTTTCGGACTTCTTGAAGATGCGGGAGATTGCTGCCAGTCGCCAAGAAGTGTTGACTCACAACTCGGCCGCGCAAGAAGAATACATTTCCAAAATGCGGTCTGAGAAAGCTAACCACGTCCAAAACCTCGCGGCATCTCGCAACCAAGCTATTCGAGGAGGGATCGACGCCGCCTTTAGTGAGGGTCTCACCCTACTCGGGGAACCTGGAACACCAGAAGAAAAGGAAGCCTTGAAGGCCGACCTTCAAGAAGTGGTGAACTTAGTAAACAACGCGGGGCAAGACCCTCAGAAAGGCTTTGAGAACCAGGTTAAAAACATGGTTCGGGGAGTCCGGTACGGAGCTTTGGACAAAGAGTACAAGGAGTTGCGCGGCAAGTACAACGACCTACTCCAAAAAGCCAAAGCTCAAGGCATCGTCACAGATCACAAACTGGATGTAGAAGTTAAAGGGGGGTCGGCACCCGCCCCCGAAAATCCAACGTTTGAAGAATTAACCCACGCTTTGAAATCGGGCCAGATGGCACCGGGTGGGTCTTATGACGCGATGAGCAAGCGGTAAAAACAATCGTGATATGGGGCTTGACAGATTTTGGGGTCGGCCCCTATAATATAATTAGTAACTCAAAAGACTTGCGTTTCTAATAGGTGTACTCGGGGACCCGCCGACCCCAAGCGATTTAGTCTGGACTGTAAGAAGTGGTTCGTCCCTGCTGGAGTTAAAGTAGAATATTTTTAACTTTAACAGGAGCCCAAAACATGGCTACCCAAGACACCCTTATGGGTCCGTTTAGCGGATGCACAGACAAAGTTTTCAACAACTTTTTTATCGCCACCGAATGTAAAATCACCGATGGTATTTGTAACTATCTAGAAAAGAACCCCAGTACCAACAAGTGGGCAGATACTATCGTAACAACCGAACCCTTTCCTAAAGGTGCCGGATTGAACATGACTCGCTGGGTCTACCACGCAACACCAGCCCCTCAAATCCCTACAAACGAACTTTGGCAGAAATACCAAGTATCTCACGAGGGTACTCCAGACCTTAACCCGAATGACCCGGGATACGAAGAGCCGTACAACGCATGTTTGACCGAGTGTCATACCTTGGGGTACGGCCTCGAAGCCAAGAACTGGTCCATGCAGCGACTTTGTTTGGCTACCACCTGGCTCTGTGCACAAGACCTATGGTCCATGACCTACGTCGAGGAACTTCTCGCCGCTCAGGCAGACAACCTCGCCCGTGTAAGCCGCACAATCAAAGCCAACTGGAACCGCGATAAAACGTTGGAATACTCTCAAATCGTACCCCTCTTCCAAGGGTACCGGGAAGTCATCGACCACATCCGCGCTCCAAAAGGGTGTATGCCTTCGATTCCACCAGGCGGGATCTGCTGCCTCTCGATCGAGTACTTCTATCACATCTACGACGCGCTCTCGCGCCAGTTCCCAGAATCGGGTATTGGAAGCTACGGCGGCCAACCTGTCTACGGTGCGATCGCCTCGGCAAAAGCAATTTTCGAAATGTTCCGGTCTGACCCCGAGTGGATCGACCTGTTCAAATACGACCCCGCGATGTCCGACTTCTATCGAAATGGGTACAACAAAGGAGTTGGATCAAACGTGTTTGGTTTCAGCTTCATGTACGACCCGGAAGCCCCGCGCTGGAATGAAGATCCAAACCGCCCTAACCAACTTGTCCGGGTCTACCCGTACGAAGAAGGTGCTGCGTCAATAGGCAGTCGTTTTGATACACCGATCGGTGGATCATACGACATGGCTGAATACGAAGCCATCATCATCTTGTTCCGCGACCAATTCACCAACGTACCGTTTGACCTCCCGACCAACTACGGAAGCGGAGTAAACTTCGGCGACGTGGATTACAACGGACGAGTCAAATGGCAGCGTCACCGCAACTGTGAAGACGAAGACTCCCTTATGGGTCGTTTCCGTATGCAGTGGATCATGGGTACGAAACCTGGGTGCCACGATGCGGGACTCGCGTTCCTTTTCAAACGTTGTGAACGCTCTATCCCTTGCTCGATCCTCACCGACGATTGCGACGAAACCGAATCTCCAGACATTGTCTGCGAGCAAGGCGAAGACAGCACTCAACTTTGCGTGACTCCAGCAGTCGCCCTAGACCCAGCACCTGTTGCCGGAGACGTAGTCTACGTTTCGACAGCAGACGGATCTACTTTGGCTGCCGAGGCACTGAGTAACGAAGGCGGCAAACTCTGCCTCCAATTCGTATGCCCAGTAGACTGCGGAGTTGGTGGAGGCATCACAGGACTCACCACGACACCAGATTGCATCGGGGTATGTGGTCTTCACGTAGACTTGGAAGAGTTTGCCGACGGTGACGCAACTGTCCTTCGCACGGTGATCAAGTTCCAACTCTTGGCGGGTAACACCCTCGGAGATGTGACTCCTGGAGCCATGTACACGGCATCCTTCGCGGACGGAACCTCATACACCGTAGTCATCGGTGGTGGTCCTGGACCGAACGGAGAGTTCACCATCGTGTTCGATGGAGACTACTCGGAAGACTTGGTCGATTCCTTGAGCTTGGGCGGCCTCACCTGCCTCAGCCCAACGGCCTAATTCTCCTAACTAACTGGACCCCTCCCTATAACTGGGGAGGGTGTTTAATCACATGAGTGTAAAAGACTTACTTAGCCAAATCCTCTGTCTCTTAAAGGACAAGGTGACCCCTATCGGGGGAGCCTCCTGCGAAGACCCCATATTTGTCCAAACGTGTAACGTACCGGACACTACTGGGATTGAGACCGTAGGTCCTTTACCAATGTGTGTTGACGGTGAGCCTGTTGGGTTCGCCGTGATTTTGATCGGAGAGGACGGGGTCGCACAACCTACCAGGTTCTACGACGCCTCTCTCAACCCGGTCGCCTCGCTGCCAGAAGGAGCCACTTTTTGCCCGGCTGCCAGCGAACCCCAATTTGTTGACACTCTTAAATGTTTGAACACCTAACGAAACCAGAACATGTCCTGTAAATACACCGAACGATTCAACCCCATCACGGGGGAAACCACCGTCTACGGCCCTGATGGGGTTGTAACCGATGAGACCATCTTGGCCAACCTCGTATGTTGCCCAACGTTGACTCCTGACAAAGAAGAAGTCTGCCTCCAGCCTATTAAGAATACCGACCCAGCCTTGATCACTCCTGGTTGGCTCGTATCCACCATGTCCACCAGTCACGAAGGGGTTACGACTGTTGTCGGAACGCCGACATTGATGGACCACGGAATGCTGAAAGACATCTCCGCGACCCACGAAGTCGTACCTTGCCCAAATGACGCCCCAGTTGACACCCAGCTTTGCTTTGTTCCCCCAAAAGGCAAAAAAGTAAAAGGCAAATAATCCGATGAGTTCATGCTGCTCTAAATCTACACATACGGCTCGCTCCTTAAATGGAGTTACCCGGTTCATTCGAAATAGCGACGGGGTTGTCGAAACCGACCCCGACGTCATTGCCCAACTTCAAGCCATGTTGGACGCGGCGGATGATTCTGTAGATTGTGATGCATGTACGATTGAGGACGCCCTAACGACCTGCGACGGTTCAACCGGTGGTAAGGTCACTAAAGAATACATCCCCGTTGGGTTCAGCCCCCCACAGGCTTTTCCCAACGGTTCCTCTGTCACGTTCGGCGGGGTTACAGTACCTGTGCCGGACGGGCAGCTTTTTGACGAGTCGCCCGATAACCCAAATGCGGTTCCGGCTTCGATCCCGTGGATTGCTTGGCTTAATGATCAGTTTCCTACGGCCAATTTTGCGTATGTCCCGACTAGCGGTCAGGATTCAACCTGGGCCTGTGGTTCATGGTCGATCCAAGTTGGTGCTCGGACCCTTGATTCTATCGATGTCACAACCATCGACCCCGATTTCCCAGACGCTTATTGTGAACCTAAATGCGCGATCCGAGTGAAGGTCTGCGGCTTCGACACGCTTCTTGACAAACTAGACACGTTGATCGAGCAGACAGCTCCTCAGATTTGTGCTTACTGCACAGACATCGTATTCGATGGTCGATTATGGAACACGACGAGTGCCATCCAGTTTGGTCAGCTCGCTCCCCAGGATACTTGGGCCGACGTAGAGACATATCTCACGAGCCTCGGATATACCGTGGAAGACGTGATCAACATTTTACCCGGCGGGATTCGAGTATCCCGCGACATCAAACGGATTTGCGGACCTGTACCCCTCGGCGATATAACCCACGCCAGAGGAACGGTCGCTCTTGAGTGGGTAGGGAAAACTGACTGTTGCTGTGAGACTCCGACAGAGGCCACATGCGACTGCCCTGAGACCCCGACTAAAATCACCACCTATAACCAAGGACGATAATGAGTTGCTGCGAAACTGAAATTAAAGACCTGCAAGACGCGGTCGTAAAACTAATCGATGACCTACCGGGTCCCTGCGCCCTTACCCCTTTGTCTGACAACGAGTTGGACACGGCTATCCGCACAGGAACCCCCGGCACATCGAGCGAATTCGCCCGGTGTGATCACAACCACCCGATCCGTCGTCAGGCGAACCCCGGCACCCCAACCCTTACTTTTTCGGGCAACGCGACTTTTCCTCAAACCATCTTATTGGATTTCAATTCCACAGAGGAATGGGTGTCCTACGAGTGGCGAGTCCGTGTAGACTTTGCTACTGGCAATGGGTGGCGCACGATCGTCGTGCCGAACATACCAGGGTTTCAACGCCCAATCATCGAAAGTGATTCTTACCGGAATGTCGGTAACCCGGAGCCTGACGCCGCGACGCTGGGGGCTCGACCTGAGCAACCGTACATGGGCGATGAAGTAGCACACTGGTCTTCAACCCAGCGACTCTATTTCGGCCTCCGCGTCGAAGAAGCGGGACGGATTTACGTCCGGGTCCGCGCTAAATTTATTCGGAACTAATTATGAGTTATTTTACAGCGACATCCGACCTGCCTATGGCCCAACCTTTGGACGCCAAGGTCCAGACGATCAAGACTTTGAAAGAAGTCGCGACGCTCGACCTGACAAAGAGCTACGTCATCGATGTTAACTTCCCGGAGCCTGACGAAGCTATGAGTGATGCCACAATGGACAAGCTCGATTCGAAGTTACGCCTTCGCAACAAGATTCACGCGGCGGTTAACGCGCGGTTCGAGAAAGAGATGGTTCCCGAGATCGACCCCGTCCAAGAGGCAATCAACGCCGGAATGTCTGACGAACAGATTAAAGAAAAGTTCCTCAAAAAAGACATTATAAAGACGGCCAAGGCAAACAAGATATCTGCCCGAGGCAACGAACTAACTATCATCCAACGGATTAGAAAATCAACAAAGTAAAACGTTTTAAAATTATTGGGAAAGACCACAACATGAGTAACTGTAACTGCGGAAAATGTAAGACCTGTACCGGGTCTCTTTGGAAAAAATTCTTGAATCCTCGGGCGGCCGCGCGAGAGATCGCCAGGCTGTGTGGTTGCCTAGGCGACCTGGAAGCCAAACTCAACGAATGTTGCGAAGGGGCGGGAGAACATACTGTTGACACCGACACAACTACAGAGCTTGGACCCGGCGTCGTGGACCCGGATACTGGCGTGACCACCTACCAAGTGACCTACGTAAATGTGGTCACGGGGACAACCATTGTGGGACCCGTCATTTCGGTACCCCCGGATACGGACACCCAGACAGTGATCGGACCTCCAGTTGTAGATCCCGTAACAGGTGTAACTACCTACTCTGTCGCTTACGTTGATGAGGATGGGGTCGAGACTCCGGGGAATCCCATCGTGGTCCCCGGCCCACCTACGGGAGGAGACGGGAGTCTGGTTCTTTCAGGGGTGGGGTCTGGTCGCATTTTGACCAACACTAATTCTAACGGTGGTACAAATGAAATTAATATCTGCGATTTAATGCCAGAAGCTTCAGCGGGTAATTCTTTATCGGGCAACTCCACAGGAACTTTCTCTGAGATCTCTTTCCGAGGCGAGAACGACGAGCCGGTGTCTGGATCTGGTCTGGACACGCCAGTAGCGGACTTTGCGCAGAAGGTTTTTGTAGCAATATCTGGCGGATGCAAGAAGGTATTCAACATCATCGTAGAAGATTGGCACCAGAATACTCTATATGTAGATGGTACATATGGAAACGATTCAACTGGATTGCGCGAGCGCCATGACCGCCCATTTAAGACGGTTTCTTCGGCCTACGGAGCGAGCCAGTCGGGGGATAAAATTTTCGTCCACACAGGTGTGTACACCGAGCCGAGAATAACCGTGGCCCACGACATCACTTTTTCGATGGAGGGGGTTACCTACAATGGCGACATATGGGCAGACGGAGATTTGCGTATGCAGATCTTGGGAAAACCCGATATGCTTGGGGGAGGTAGCGGTCGCACTCTGTTTATAATTAACGGTGCGGATGCGCGTTTGGAGATCGGGCTTTTGCGTAGCATATCTCTTGCCCTTCAAGTATATGAGCCAACAGAGCTTGGCACGCGCGCATGGTTAGAGGCTGATGAGATTCAAGGTTCTTGCTACGCCACCGGAGTAACTGACGGTTCTGGAAAGCCACACATGTATGTCAGCGTCGAAAAGGCGCGTCCAACACTAGCACCAAATCCGCTCTTTTACTCAAATCGAGGGGCCTTTATGTGGGTAGATGTTCGGGATGCTAGAAACGAATTCCCAAGCGCAGGGGCACCTGGGGCGGGGTCATGCTTTAGTTGCCAATCCTCTTTTATGTGGATTGATTGCGACGAGGCGGTCTCGGTTAATGCGTCTTGCGTTGTTTCTCTAAGTTTTGGGGCTATCCGAGGCGAGACCCACATGATAACGGGACGATATAAAAGCGAGTCTGCTACGCGAGCAACTGTAGACATCCAACCCGCAACAGATCAGCGGGTTAATATCCATGCGGGATCAGTCGTGCTCCATGATGGGACACACCCCCGGGCTATTGAAAAGCCTGTTGGAGTCGCGGCGGCCGAACTAAGGTTGTACAGCGAGGTGACTATAGAAAAGCCCATAGGTGCGGGCGTGATTCTACTCGTCGGCACGGCAGATGTTAACCCAAACGCGGAATAAAATATGATTGAATTGATTGAAAAGCGAATTTCTTTAACAAGCAAAAAGGACCTGCCCGAAGCGGGGGAGCCGAGACAGGTGGTGACCGTGGTTGCCGAAGATGGGGGCGTCAGTATCTTTTTCTGGGACGGAGAATCATGGGGTGAGGGTAATGTGTCTTTAAGCGAAACTTTGGATGATCAGGGACTACCCATTAATTCTGCTGTTGAACATGGGGATTCAGTAGATCTGGTGGCCCCAGTGTATGACCCTAGAATCGTAGAAGGGACAGGCCGTCCAGTATTGACTGGGCGAGAGCGTAACTGGGGTCGGTGGGGCGATGACGACGTTCACTATCGCCACGCTCCCGCTCCTAATGATGGTACGACGACCCTCCCTTCTAAAAAATGAGCCTACAACAAGCCATCTCAGATACCATTCAGGGTTTTTTGAAACCTCTGAATGCTGCCGTAGGTAGCGTCGGAGGTGGGTCGCTCTCCGTAGCGGTCGTGACAGCCAGTGATTTCGCTGTATGCCTCTCGATCCTCGCGTGCAGCTTCGCCATATGGAGTAGCTACCACACGGGGGCTGACGCTCGGGAGTCCCGCCGGGATCGACGGGGCAATCTCCCCACTTCTGCTGACTGTCCCGAGGGGTACACGAAAAGCTTTTGCGACTCCCGGCCCGACGACTGCCCATGCAACCAATTAGAATCAGGACCCAGTTAAGATGCCAGGACACACCCACAACCCATACCCACACGCGCACATGTATTGCCGAGCGTGCCAGGAAGATAAGTGCCACGAGTGCAACGAATGTCATAACGACGATTGCCACGAACACATGCACTGCCATCCTCCGAAAACGTGTAACAAATGTCACGAGGACCAGGATTGCCCAGACCACCCGTGCGAAGAACTGAAGTCCCCCTGGGACGCAGTGTCATCCACTATCGCGGTCTGCGAGTCTTCCCACTACCCCGTGGGATCGTGCATCGTCGTGTATGGGGATGCCGGGCGAGTAGTTCGCAAGGTCACCGGGCATATAAGCGACAGTGCGTTGGAGGTGGAGCCCCACTACCCAACTCCCGACACCCCTGAAACGGCCCAGGTGTTTTCAAACGCATATGTGTGTTTATCCCCAATCTGCCCCGAGGAGCCACCAGAGATCCCAGAACCACCGGACGATTTTGAAGAGACCCCCCTGTCGATTTCAAACAACAACAGTTCGACAACGTTTCTGGAGGTATCTCAGAATCCTGGAGACAAAGCCCCGCAGACAGTAGGCATCACTCAAACCACCGAGTGCTTGTTGACCAAACTTCAAACATGCGCGCCTCACCGGATTATTCCGGCAGCGCGCCCGTGTCCCCCCGGATCCCCGACCCCAGACTACCCAAGTAACAACACCCCCACGATTGATGTCGGCACTCTGCAGGATATGAAGGATGGGTACTCTGCGGACAACACGAGTGGCGCAGTACTCACCCGACGTATTTGTTTTGACGTGGCCTCTGGGGCGTGTGGCACGCCCGAGTTTGTTGACATTGTTGTGTCTCCCTGCGGGTTCGCACCCCCCGGACATTTCCTGCAATATCAGTTCCCCCCGGTAGTTGGCGGAGATTTCTGCGAAAATTTTGAAAATGTCTCGGAGGTGGAGGACTCATTCACAACGTCGGCATCACGTAAACATGTGGTTCGAGCACAGGTTATCGGGGGCCAAGCATGCATTGTCATGACGGTAGTCTTAAAAACTCAAACAACTGATACCAACGTTGGTATTGGGGGAGTCTCACAAGTTGATCTGTCTACTGAGGGCTGGTGGTTTAACAACAACGCCCGTATCTCTCGCTACTACGTCGCACCAACCGAGGATTGCTAAATGGGAAAATGTAACGATTGTAACCAGTCGCACGAAGACCCAGTTTGCCCAAACTGCGAACCGATGCGGACCAACAGCCCCAGCTTCCTGGGGCCGTCGGCCCCGGGGTGCTCAACATGCGGTCAAAACCAATGTGGTTGTGACGGAGAAGTGTCCCGTCCGATCATGCCTCCCGAGGTTAATTACCTGGGGGAGACACACGTACGTTACTGCCCGGAAGAAGATTTAAAAACTAAGTCTTTTGGCCAAGTTCCTTTTGGCGACACCCGCATACTTCGAGTTCGAGATGCGAGTTGTTACCGCGTGGGGGCCTGCGTTCGTTTGATCGACGATCGAGGAAATCAAAACGTTTTAAAAATCACTCAAGTAGATCACAGGAATTGTGAGATACATGTAACCGCGTACCGCAACGATTTCAGTTCTGAGGACGTTTCTCTGTCGGGGTGCATCTCCATCGCTTATCTCCCTCTCTGCCCATTAGAGATCGAAGAAGAGACCCTGGATGACTGCATCCACCTGACAGTCAAGACTTCGGAAAGCTTTATCATGCCTGCGGCCCCAGGAGACCCTGCCGACCCTGGACAACCTGTCAAGGTCTGCTTCGAGGAGTGCTTCCACATCTGCCCGGGAACAACCATGTACATCCCCGACGCCGGATTCATGGATGTAGCTTGCGACCCAAGTGACTCTTCATTCACATCTCCAGCAAACTGCTATTGGTTCACCAACAGCGGAAACCCGAACAACCGAGATAAGGGGCTAACGGTACCTTCTGGAAAATGCGCGTACCCGTCTGTGTCTCAGCCAACGGAAATTACCACTGGGGCTGGCCTCGTGACTGAGGACGACGGGACCATCTCCCTGGACTTCTCTTCCGCAGTTTGCGTAGCCGGAGATGGGGGGATCATCAAAGACGACGATGGCTGCCTCGCACTCGACCCATATTATTGCCCTCCTAAGAAGGTCCTTGAAGATGTACCGGTTGATAGCTGGGTACAGCCATCCGCTGACGGGAACCCTGTAGGGGGCAACCTAACATTCTGTGCCACTGATGACGCCGCATCTGTTGGGGGTACGATCACCATCGAAGTGGCCGACGACGCCTCGGGAACCAATTCCGTGGAGCATGTATCTCCCAATGAGGCCCTTTGCTTCACTGTAAATGTCCCTTGCGGTAGTTACGTCAAAGTGTCATTGTTCTCTCTCGAAGCCCCTATAACGGTGACGGGATGATATGGCTCAAAACTCAAAATATGATTTCGATGGAACTTTTACGTTTCACGATGCGGTAAACTCCGGGATCGCTGCCGAGAACGTCGGCTTGTTCCAGGCGTCTCGGGCGATCAACATGACGTTCCGAGATGGTTACGTCGGTCCCAGACCGTCTATCCGCAAAGTAGATGTTGCCTGGGGTCCCGAGATACAGCGGGGGAGGTTCCAAGGCAATGCCCGGGAGAACCGGACCGGAAAACTAACCTTTGCCGTGGATGGTCATATTTACCAGTTCGACCCAAGCACGTCGGACACCCGCCGGATCACTGACCAAGTAGTCCAGCGGGACCCATGCATGTTCCGACTTTTCTTTACCGAAACGTGCGAATACATGATTGTAAATGACGGGAAGCGACTACCCGTCCTTATCAGCAACACTCAAGTCAGCGAGACCGACCCCGACCTACCATCCACGATCGATGTGGGTCAAGGCGGCCAGTGGGGTCCGTTCACCCACGGGGTATTTTCCCAGGGGTATCTCTCAGGAGCCCTCTCAGGAACTAATTCGTTTGTAGTGAGTGATCCTTCCGTCCCTGGACGCGCCGAGGACAATTACCTTTGGACCACTTTGACTGAGTACCTGAATGGTGGGGGATACATCAACGTCGGCACCTGTGATGAGTGCATCACCGCCATGTTCGAGAGGCCTGTCTTAAATACCCCCACAGGTACCGGAGGCCTCCTCGTAGCCACCCGCGACGCTATTTACGCGAACGACTTATCTCGGGAGCGAGACTCCTGGGGCTACGGAGGTTTCCAAACTAAAATTTTAAGTCGGGGCGTCGAGTCGGCTGACTCAGTCATAACCGTGAACAACGACATTCGGTTTCGAAACCGCGACGGGGTGTACAGCATCAACCACGGGCTGACCGAAGACGGGTCACGTATTTTCCTATCCCTATCCAAAGGCAACAGCTATTGGATGCGAGACGATGATCCCACCCTGCTCCGCTACACGGTCGGATCTCTTTGGAACAACCGATCAATGATGTCTACTCGACCCCGCCAAGTAATCTTGGACGACGGTCGGATCGACTTTGTTTGGGACGCCTTGGCAGTCTGGGATCACGACCTCAACCGGACAGTCCGCAGCGAAGCTAATGAAGTTTCAGAAGGTATTTGGACGGGGTTGCAGTGGATGGGCATCGCCAAGACCCCAGAGCAACTATTCTTTTTTGCCAAGGATTCAGACGGCAACAACGCACTATACGAGCTTATGGACGACGGGTACCCGAACTCTGGGTACGACTATGCCGGGGATCGAGAGATCCCCATCGAGCAGGTCCTGTACCCCAAGGCATACACTTTTAAAACCCCGTTCAACCGTAAGAGTTTGAAGCGGGTCGATCTGTACATCAAGCACGTCGTGGGCCAAGCCGAGTACCAACTGGGAGTCCGGGGCCGTACATCGGAGTGTTGGTCCGACATAACGGATCGGAAGATCATCTGCCAAACAAGTGGTTACGAGGGCGTCGAGTCCTGCCACTGCGAGGAAGACATCCCCGTGTACCCGTCGGGCCACTTCCCTCAAAACTCCGCTGGGTTCATTGAGGAGCCCGGCAGCCGGGAATCCTGGGAACTGAGAATCCGAAAATGGGGTCCCGGCCAGATTGAGAAATTGAGAATTTCGGCAACTAACAAGGAGTTGGAGCCTGGGAGCGGAAGCTCAGAAGACGAAAATCAAGGTTGCGAAGGCGAACCATGCTGTGGTAGTGATGAGCAGTACAACTACCGAATGGACTGATAAAGATGGCGAATAAAGACGAAAAAGGGATACTCACCCTACCGGTCAAAGGTAGGGTCGGCAACCGCTTGGGTTCCTGTTGGGGTACGCCCAAAGAGTTTTTCAAACGTTTGATTGAGGCTCTGTACATTCAGATCGATTCGCGCGAGTTTGGTAAGGCCTACCCCGGACACGCCCCTCCCGAGGACCTATCAAGCATTTGGTTTCAGACCGACAAAGACGGCCGCCCGATTTGTGCGAAGTCTTACTACAATGGGAAGTGGGTACCTCTGTTCCCTTGCTTCCCCGCGCAAATGAAATTCCCGTTCTGCGGAGATCCCGACGACATCCAAGAGCCTTGGTGCGTTGCTGACGGCCGGGGCGGTACTGACGATACCCGTGACCAGTGGGTCATGGCTGACGGGAGCGATGTACCTGGGGCCGGAACCAACATCGACGATGACGTAGCTTTGGGCTACTTACAATACTGCGGTTACTCCTGATGCTGACACTAGGCCAAGCTAAACAAGACCTGGCGATCCAGGATGCGATGGGTTCGGGCGAACCGAAATCCCCACAGGCACACCTACGGTATAACCGCTCCATCGACCGAGCAGTTCGACAACTGTTGCGGAAAGGTGACTGGCACACTGCGTTGCAAGAGTACTGCTTTAACACCTGCGAGGGATGCCTCCACCTACCCCCCGAGATCAAACGGGTGGTTTCGATCGATTTAAATTGCAACCTGGCCCGAGTATTCGACAGACACTTTCGGTACCTCGATCAAGGTCCTGGCATGTGTTCTACGACCATGTGCGGACCCGAGGGAATTCACGACGCCGGGTTGACCCAAGTACTTCAGCAGCCGAAGAGCCCCACAGGGCTGGCCGTAATCTTAGACAGTTGTGATAGTGGTGTCGAGGTGTCCATCCAGGCCCGAGACCAACATGGGAAAACCATCACGACTTTCGGGCAGTGCGGCGAAGGATGCCAGCAGTCCATTAAGATCAAACCCACCTTTGGAAAGATTCAAACGTTTGAATTCCCGATCGTGGCCGAGATCTGCCAAGTAACCAAGGGAGCCACCTGCGGGGCGGTATACCTCTACGAATACGATTGTCACACCCGCAAGGTAGGAAATCTAATCACGACGTTATATCCCGAAGACACTTTCCCACAGTACCGGAAATACAATCTGGGAGACATGTTTAACCCCGCCCCTCAGGCGATCCGACTACTGGCCAAACGGAAGCACCGAGTGTTGCACGATGACACGCAGGCTCTGATGGTAGATAGCCCCGACGCCGTGGCCATGATGTTGAAGTACAACGAGGCCTTGAAAGACGAAAACCCAACAATGGCTGATTTTTATCTTAACGAGGCGTTAAACTTCATGGATGATTCTGAAATGGATTACTCTGATGAGAGCGACGAAGTTCGTTACAATTTTGAAAGAACTGTCCGAGTTTCTGGCGAGCCTGGACTTAGAAGCGGAGGTTGGTAGTGGTTATTACAAACAGGTTTGGCACGCAGACAGAAGGTGGGTCTGGATCTGGATCTACCACCGGAACTAATGTAGATTCTAGTAGGTTTGGCGCAGGCAGCGGTGGGTCTTCAGGACCGGGGGCTTTTCCCGACCTCCCCGGATTAGGACCTGCGGCATTTGCAGATTTCATTTCTTACACACCTGATTTTGCCGACTATGCGGAGGCCGACTTCACGGGAGTTGACTTTTCGACCATACCGGAATTTGCGGCTATTGATGTAGATGCAATCTTAAACGAGGTCTCCGAGCGCAACCGAGCGCAGTACGGAGAGAACATTCCCCTGGCCCTCGACTTTGGCTCCCAGGTTTCCAATGCCGCTTTCGACAGTTTCGAACAGTACTTGGACGAACTCCTACCCAACAACAAAGAAATTCTAGCCAACACGTCCCGCGAGGTAAATAACTTTGTGACTCGGGGGTTACCCACTGCGGCGGCTAATAATGCAACCCTACGTGACGCAGCTTTCCAAAACACCGCAGGGGTCGGGGGCTCCCTGGCGACCAGAACCGCCGTGGCTGCCGAGGCATCCCGCGACGTGGCTGCCGTGCAGTACGGTATCGGGGAAGCCCAGAGCCTAATCAACAGTGCTCGATCTACAGGTCAGTACTTTGCAGGCATCAATGCAAGTGCATCGCAGAATGCCCAAAACGCTTTGACCCAGTTGACAACGATCACTCCGGCCCAAGGGGTACAGTTTGGGTTCTCTGAAAGGGACTTCCAATACAATGCGGCTCTGAACAACGCCCAGATCTTGAACTCCGAGTCTCAATTCAATGCGAATGCTTACAACGCAAACCAGCAGTTCAATACGAACTCCTTCAACGCGAATCAGCAGTTCAACACGAGTTCTACGAACAGTGCTAGGGCCTTTGAAGCTTCGGCTTACAACGCTACCAGTCAGTTCAACACAGGGGTTGAGAACCAATTCAACATAGCCAACACGGCGGCCGACCGGGAAGAGATCTTAGCGAACTTTAACTACCAATACGCATTAGAACAGCAACGTCAGGCCAAAAAGGATTCCCGGACATCTGCCATTGGGACCCTTGTGGGGGCTGCCGCTGGGTTTGCCCTGAGTTTGGGGAACCCCGCCGGGGCTGTCATTGGTGCCGGGATCGGTCAGGCACTCGCAGGAGGCGCAACTGGAAATTCTGGAGCGGTCGCCGGAGGCACTCAACTCGCCGCAACGGGGGTAGGCCTTGCAGCATATGCCGGTAGGACCGCATCTGTAACCCCGCAAGGGGTTCCCGGGGCCGCCTTGACCGCAGGCAACCAAGTGTCCGCACCTATTAATGGTACTTCAGCCTTCTTGGAAGGTGCATCCACAGGTAACGTAACCGCGTCCAATACTTTCACACCTGTGCCACTACCTGTGGCCCAGACAGTGGCTCCCGTGTCCCAGAGCACACCCACCATTTACTCTGGGGCCAATACGGCTTACACACCGACATCTGGGTACTCCACACCCATTACGAACATAACTGGGTCGATCAACCCCGGAGCCCCTGGACCCGCAGGATATAGCTCTTTTAATGGTCGGACCACCCCAGCCTCTAAACTTCTTCGGAACTAACATGCCTTCTAACTTCGTTGCATCTGATTTACTCAACCGCGCTGCTGAGGACCGGGCGAACGCAGGCCGTATTGGCCCTGCCGCCGCAACTGGGTTCCTCGCTGGCCTGGACGCCAGTTACAAGATGGCCAAGTTTGACTTTGACGTTCAAACCCAGGCTAAGAAGTTCGCCTTGGCTGAACAAGAGTTACAATACACGAAGACGGAACAGGATCGCCAGTTTGCCTTAAAGTCGGCTTCTACGGAACTGGACGACCGAATCAAAAATGAAACGTTTGAATTGACCAAGGTGAACCTGGGTCTTCAGCAGGACGCCCGTAAGCTCGAACTCAGTCGTCAGGGAGCCCTCATGCGGGACACCCTGCAAAAGATCAACTTCGAGAAACAAGACGTCCAACTCCAATCCGAGTACGATTCACTAGCATCCCAACTCCCCCCAGACAAGGTGATGCCTTTCACGCAGACGTACGTGCAAGACTTGTTCAAGGAAGCCAAGGCGACCGAGAACCCCGATGAGCGAAATGTACTCATGCAACGAGCCAGTCGGTTCCAGCAAAAGTGGGAAGGGGAAGTCAAACAGCAGTTGGACGAACTCCGTACGGCTCGACAAGAGGCCATTTTACAGGGCGACCACACCGCCGCTGAGAACTTTAGAAAACAAATTCAAGCCATCGGCGGTGACCTAGCAGTTTACCAAGTCAACAAAGGCACGTACGCACTTCAAGAGCAGGTGGCTAAGATGCAGTTGGCTGTGGCGAAGCTGGAAGAATTCAAGGATAACAAACAAGGTAAAGATGACGACGCAGACATCCGAGTCGGCCTGGCCGGACTTGCGGCTGACGAAGACCCCTACGAATTTTTAGACGGTTTGACTGAGAAAGCGACCAACAACCCTAACCTAACCCAGGGTGAAAGACGTAGGGCTGTACAAGCCATCACGTCGAATCGGGAGCGGCTAAAGGCGGCCGAGCTAGGGGATGTGGTGGAGGCCACAGCCTTCGAAGAGGCCAAAAACATTTATACGCAGAACCAAAATAATCAGAATGCCTTGGTAGCCGGTACCGAACTTCTTCAACAAATCTCTACATCTACAAGTAGTTTTTTGCAATCTCACCAGAACGCCGCCCCACACTTGGTCGGACCTCTCGTCCAAATGGATCAAGTGGCTCTGGTAACCGACTACATCGCCAACGCCACCGAGGCTGCCGGAGGCACTTTAGACCCGGTCACTTTCAAAGCCTTGGGCGAGGTTCGATCTAAGATCCTATCCGAAGGTTTCTCGGCGGCCAAGGCTGCCGTGCAAACTGGGACCCAAGAGTTTGATGAGGCCTTCTCACTGTTTAAAAACTCCCCTGCCTTGGCCGCCTTAACTCCCGAGGAGCAGAAGGTTCAGATCACCAACAAATACCAAGAGTTGTACGGAGTGCATTTGAAAACCCCTGTCGAAGTCCTAGGAGTGTACACAGGTAAGGTTAATGGAGATTCTCAAAGAACTCTGGACCGGGCGAAAGGGACCCCTGAGAACTTCGACGCCTTTGAGTTTGCTTCTGGGGCTTCTGAAGCTACCCCCGCTGCCGATGCGTTGGGGGACGAAGCTAATTTCCAAAATCCTGAGTTTACCTTAGAGAATGCCCTCGCCTTTGACGCTGACCCAGATGAGGTGGCATCAATTCAACAGTCCGTTCTGGAAGATTCTCAAGCGGAGGTATCGAGAATTGCGTCTAAGAATGTAGACATCGACCTGTACCAAAGTTCAGTCAAAGGAACCCGGTTAACGGAGTCTTCACTTAAAACGGGCAACTACGATGCAGGAAGGATTAAAAAATATAGTTCTATATTACGCGGTTTGGAGAAAACTGAGCAAGTCAAAGGATCTGAGGAACTCCAGAAAGACCTCACTGGACTACTAAGTGTGATGCAGACGTTGCAGGATGCCCGTAAAAAGGATAATGGTTCGGACCCGGCCAACGACGTTCGCGCCCTAACCCTTAATGTGAATGCTCGTTTAGATAAGTTGGGTGGTAAACTAGGTACCGAATTCAAAAAATTCAGTACCGGGGTGAAAACACCCCCGCCCGACGTAAGGTCGGTTCCAGACGTCCTTTCTAGGCTCTCCCCCAAAGAATTAGACATTGACTTGTACCAAAGTTCGGTCAAAGGAACTCGGTTAACGGAGTCGTCTCTTAAATCAGGTAATTATGACGCTGGGCGAATTAAAAAATATAGTTCTATATTACGCGGTTTGGAGAAGACTGACCAAGTCAAGAAATCTGAAGCTCTTCAGAAAGACCTCACCGGATTACTGAGTGTGATGGACACGTTGCACAAGGCCCGTAAGGATGACAACACCTCGTCAGGCAAACCTGGCAGTAGTGTCCGATCACTAGTACTCAACGTGAACGATCGATTAGATAAATTGGGCGGTAAATTAGGCACGGAGTTGCAAAAAATTAGTTTACCTGGTGGGTAAAGCTGCCTAGGTTCCGGGATGCCTGTTAACGGACTTTACCCACTACCTGAAATCCTAGCCAGCACCGAGTACCAGTCAATGGAGCCTGATAACCAGGTTGCATTACTGCGTGACCAACGTCGTATAGCCACAGAGATGGCTCCAGACCAAACGGATCAATTGGTCTCCCTGTACGATTCAGCGATCTTGGACGTAGCCCTAAAGCCACCAACGATCCCAACCTCGACAAACATGTCGAATGCATTCCAGAAGTCTTTTGACGCCCTCTGGTCTAATGCATATTACGGCCTGATCGACACAGACGTAGAAGCAGCTAAGATGCACCGCACGCTGTTAGAGCGTCGTCAACCCACGCGGGAGGGGTTTTCAGAAGATGTGGGTGAAGTGGCGGGTATGGTGCTTCCCTCGATCGCAGCCCTATTCATTCCAGGCGGCCAAGGAACCTCGGCGGCCGGGATTCTTAATCTAGCTCGTTACGCCACGGCAGCACTACCCCTCGCCACCAGTTCCGGGGGTGGAGCCTTAATTGATGCTCGCGAGTACCAAGATTTAATCGGAGGTCCCGAACTCTCCAAAACTCGACAGACAGCCATCTTCGCAGGTAACTTCCTGACTGAGGCAGCCACAGAGGCCCTCGGGTTCAAAGTTATCGACGGTATCTTGGGCAAGGCGGGTCAGAAACTAGGCGGCAAGGCCTTTGCTAAAATGGGTACCGAGGCTGCCGAGGCGATGGGCGACGCTCTCCTCCGAGGCGATACAGCAGGTATGGGGCAGGCATCCAAGAAATTCTTTGCTACGGCCCTCCCGGCCGCATTCGGTGTAGCCGCGTCTGAGGGTACCGAGGAAGTGGTCGCCCAGATAGCTCAGAACGCTTTGAAGAACTCCCTGTACTTGCAGGACCAAGATGAAGTGAGTCTGGGTGACGGCCTAGGAGATGCGTTTTATAAGGGGGCTTTGGGTGGCCTGATGATCACCCCTTTCGGCCTGGCGGTTGGTAATTCAAGCGCAGGTAAATATCGAGAAAAATTGGAGGCCAACCTCCGCGAACGCCATTCACTAATTCAACAGGTATCAGAAACTGTAGCTCCTTCGACCTTTGCCCCCGAGGCACTGAGTCACCCAAGTTACCAGACGTTAGCAGGCATCTTGGCATTCCATGAAGTCAATGTCATCCCAGTCCGAGGCCTCAGTGGGGCTCGAGGTGTAGTTCCCGGTGAAAGCTCGAATGACGTTTTGGTAGACGTTGATCGGTTGATCAAACCTGCGGAAGGATTCTCCGCGATGCTCCAATATACCTTGGGTCACGAGATGAACCACATCGTGGAAAACAAGGTGCCGGGTTACCGAGAGGCTTTGGAAGGGTTGGTCAAGTCAGACCCCGAATATTCAAAACGTTTGAATGACTTACGGGCGAACAGCAACCTTGACAACGCCACCGAAGAGCAGGCCGTGTCGGAGCTCATCGCCGACTATGCAGCCCCCAAATTCTTTACCCCGGAGTTTCAGCAAGCTTTGTTCGATTCTCTGCCCGAAGGAGAGGCTAAAAAGTCCTACGTTCAAGCAGTGTCTTCGAACTCAGATTCGATCACCCGTGCGACGGCCGCCCTTGAAACCTTTTTGGAACAACCTACAGGCACTCCTGCCCTAGTCACTCGGGCGCGGGAAGCAGTCGAGGGGATGCCTGACGTGAAGGCCATCGACACCTTGCTAACCCAGGGGTTGGCGGCATCTATCTTGGACGGCGAGATCATCAATCAAACAGTCCCCGGAACTGCGGCCACAGGCGACCAGGCGACCGAGGAACAAGCTGAACAGGCGACCGAGGAAAAACCCGAGCAGACGACTGAGGAGAAGGTGGCCGAGCGCGTAGATGCAGGTGACCTAGAAGGCGCAGTAGAAATTTTAGATCAGGAGGCCGGAGGTGCGGCCGAGGCCCTAGGGCTGAC
>Ga0114953_1000106_pt1 | contig 55647 bp, 55 predicted proteins | sample SidtaG_FD_87298 | JGI IMG/M metagenome (GOLD analysis project Ga0114953, IMG submission 87298) | Marine algal microbial communities from Sidmouth, United Kingdom - Sidmouth_Male2 metaG | ecosystem: Host-associated > Algae > Red algae > Unclassified | place: Sidmouth, United Kingdom | collected...
CTATAATCTTTTCAATTAACAACAAATTATTTGAGTTAATTAAAGTTTTTTAAAAAAAACTGAAGCAAAATAATTTTGATGATGATAGTAATACTACAAACTATAGGAAAAGCTATGTGTACACCTGAGCAAGAAATTACGTCAACCGAAAAAAACATAATAAAAGTTGAAAAAGCGTTAAAAGAATTACTAAGATCTGACTCTGATTTAAATGTGGATGATCTCAAAGCAGCAATAAAAAAAATTGAGAAAGACATCTCTATAGATGAAGCATTAGATAAAATTGGAGGAGGGGCTGTAAGTTGTAACCTTAGTATAGATAATTTTGATGGGGTTACCTTCAATAAAGGAGATAGATAGTAATTATCACTATTTTAAAACACACTAGAAGGATAATTACCCCTTCTCAAGTCTTAGGTAACTTAATTTTATCTTTTAAAACCTCTTTTTTAATTAAGTAATTGATAGCTTACTATTTAGATAATAGTATTTAAATAAAATTTAAAGGTCAAACTATGATAAAAAAAATATTATTTCTTACTCTAATTTCAACTAGTCTTTTTGCTATGAACCCAAATTGTTTTGGAAAAGGATATAATGGAACTATTGAAGCTGTTGATGTAAACAATATTGACATCCCTTTTATAGCCCAGCTGAAATTAAAAATTAACAGAAATGCTAATAGAAATAGAAAAGTAAAACTAGTTGGAACTATCACTAACCCAAATACCTGGGAAACTAAAAGAGTTAGATACTTTTTAAAAAGAGCAGGAACAAATACTTTTAGACTGTTCTCATTTAAAGGATCAAACTTAAAACCATTAAGATTTGAATCATATATATTTAATGATATTAACATTAATGGAACTTGTAATTTTACTGGAGTTGCTTGGACTAACGCTGGATTTATTAACAGCGCACAAACAATATTTCAGGTTACAAAAACTCCATAATCTGAATCTTAAGTTATCTTACCTAATTACCTAAGTTTTTTATTATATATAAATAATTTAGGTAATTATATTTATATATATTCTAATTCCTGCTATCATTTTACCAATGCAGGCTCTTAAAAATACTATTAATAAAATAAAAACCAATAAAAGCTTTCCAGATCATTTATTAATCCATTCACAAGATAACATAAGAAAAACTAGAATATTAGATTATTTAATAAAACATTTCCAATTTGAAGCTGTTGAGCAAATGAATGTATACCCTCAGGACTTAAAAAGCCATTCAGATTTTTTAAAACTAAAAAGCTCTTTTGTAGGACAAAGCTTATTTTCTAAGGATCGATTAATTATTTTCAAAAACTTTACTTCAATAAATGACAAAATCTTAAAATCTTTTCAAGAAATATTTAAAAAGAAACATCAAGGAGTTTATTTTATATTTTTAGTTGATGATGAAGATCCAAAAAAGATTAAAAAATACTTCAAAAAAGAGTTTATTGTCCCTATCCCTACCTTTAATGAATCTCAAACCATCTCCTGGGCGCAAAAAGAATTAAAAAAATTAAACCTTGAAGTAGAAGAGAACTCTATAATAAATGGTTTGTTAAAAATATCAGAACTAAACCTTGATGATATCTATCAATATATAAAAAACTTAGCTCTTTTTACAGACAATAATAAAATCTCAATTTCTGATTTTAAATTATTCAAAAAAACAATTCATAAAAATATGGAATTAAAATTTATTGATCAGCTCCTAGCTCCTTATAGTTTAAAAACTGAGTATGCAATTGATAATTTTAGCTACTCTTCTGGTAGTCTTTTAGGGCTACTGACAATTCTTAGAAGAAACTTTAAAGCAATTTTTCAAATAAAGGTAAATAAAACTAAGCTCCAAGATATGGAGCTTTCTAAAGAGCTAAGCCTTCCATTTTGGCTTTATAAAAAACATAAAACTACAGCAAACAGGCTAAGCATTGAACAAATAAATAAAATCATATCTGAGCTTGTTGATATTGAAAAAAAGTTTAAAAATAAGAACACAGGAATAAAAAACTTATTCTCAATGTTTTATAGGAAAATCCATAATGTATAAACTAATTATCATCCTTTCTTTAATAGCTTTTAATTTTACTTATTCTCAAAATTTAAAAGGCTGGGACTATCTTGTAAATAAGCTTAGCTCTATGGGAATTGATAAAGATTTATTAATAGATACCTACTCTGATCCAAGAATGCCTGAATTTTCTACTGTTCATTTTAGAGTAAGACCAAAAGAGAGCAAAAATATCTATAAAGGCTTCTATTCAGATCAAATAATTACTAAAGCTGTAAACTATATTATAGAAAATAAGTATTATTTTGATAAGACTGCTAAAGAATTCAACGTTAATCCTTTTATTATTGCCTCAATTTTATCTGTTGAAACAAAACTTGGAACTTATACTGGGAATTTTCAAATCTTTAATAGACTTTCAAGAGTTTGTTCAGTAAGAAAACCTGGAAACTTAGAAAAAAGTGTTTCTTATAATAAAAAATTAAATATTACTGCTTCAATAAATGAGCTAAATGAAAGAGCTAAATACCTTGAGAATATGTTCTGCCCTGAGCTTTTAGCTCTATTTGAAATGAAGCAAAGTAATAATACCGAGATACTAAATATTAAAGGCTCAAAGGCGGGAGCTTTTGGTTATGCTCAATTTATCCCTACTAGTTATTTAAAATTTGGAATTGATTTAAATAACGATAAGCAAACGTCTTTATTTAGTACTGCTGATAGCATTGGGTCAATTGCAAATTTTATTAAATATTATGGCTGGGATGACAACTTAACTCAAGAATCAAAAGAAAAAGTAATTTGGAACTATAACCGATCTGATGCATATACAAATACAGTTGTTAATTTAGAAAAACTAATAAAAAAATCATATGATAATAGAAACTAAAGAAATAAAACAGATAACAAAAACACCATTTATTGTTATAGACGGAGTTAATGGAGCAGGAAAAAGCAGTATAATAAAAGACTTATCTAAAAAGCTAGACTCATTAAAAATAAAGAACTTCACAACCAGAGAACCAGGAGGAGGCGCTCCTATTGGAATGCCAATTAGAGAGTTAATATTTAAAAATACTGGCAAAGAACTTTCATCAACTGCTGAAGTATTTCTTTTTTGTGCTGACAGAGCGCAGCATATTGAAAAAGTGATTACACCTAAATTAAAAAATAATGAATTAGTAATTTGTGATAGATTCTATTATTCAACTTTAGCTTTTCAAGGATTTGGAAGAGGCATTGATCTTGATCTTATTTATAATTTAACAAAAGTTGCTGTTAAAGATACTTACCCAGATATAGTAATTCTTTTAGATTTAGATGCAGAAACAGGTTTATTAAGAAATAAAAAAGATACAAATGAAACAGAAGTTGATGGATTTGAGCTTGAAAAAAAAGACTTTCATAACAAACTTAGAACAGGATTCTTAGAAATAGCAAATAAAGTCAAAGAAAAAGTAGTTAAAATTGATGCTTCAAGAGAATATGACAAAGTTTACGATGACTGCGAAAAAGCTGTTTTAAAACTTTTAGGACTTTAATGGAAATTTTAGGAAATAAGTTAACACAAAATAAAATTATTGATTTATTAGAGAAAAAAATACTTCCTCAAACTATAATTTTTGATGGAATTTCTGGGATTGGAAAAAAACAATTTGCTTTTAAACTATTTGCAAAACTACTTCAAACAAAATCTTATCAAATTACTTTAGGTAATATCCTAAATGACAATGAACCAGACTTTATATTTATCGACCTAGCTGAAAAAGAAAATAATAAATTAGCTAATTTTAAAGATAAATTTAAACCTTTTAACTTAACATCTTACTCAAACAATGGAAAAGTACTCTTAATTGACAATGCTGAATTAATGAGTAAAGAAATTGCAAACTTTCTATTAAAACCTCTTGAGGAACCTACCCCAAATTCTTACTACTGTTTAATAACCTCAAACTCTCTTCAAATGATTAAAACCATCCTTTCAAGATCAACAGTGTTTTCATTTAACCCTTTAACTGAAGCTGAGCTTTTAAGGATTCTTAAAAACATTGATGAAGAATTAGCAGATAAGTTCTTACTTAGTGACTATAAAGATCTTGGGTCAATTGGAAAAGTTTTAAACCATATTCAAAACGAAGAATTTACTAAAAAGATCTTAACAAACACAACGGATTTAATTAACCTAAATCCACTTGCAATAGAGAAGTTAATTACTAGTTTTGAAAAAAATAAAGATGAAAGCATTGATTTTATTAATATATTTTCAGATTTTCTATATATTAATTTATTAAAGAATAATAAAAATAAGAACTTAGCAAGTCTTTTAGAAAATGTTTTAGAAATAAATGAAATGCACCACAGAAATAATCTTAACCCATCATTATTATTATTTGATAATTTAACAAAATTTTACCAAAAAGAAACTAATAAATGAAATTTATAGAAACTCACTGCCACTTAGATTTAAAAGAATTTAATGATGACAGAAAGGAAATTATTACTCAATCTTTAGATAAGCTTTTATATTTAATTAATATCGGGGCAACTAATGGTTTGAATGGCTTAAAAAATTCTATCGAGCTTGCTAAAAAATATGAACAAATTTTCTTTTCCGCAGGCATTCATCCAAATAATGCAGACTTAGAAATTGATTGGGATTTTTTTGAAACTAGTTTTACAGATAAAAAGCTTAAAGCTATTGGAGAAACTGGTTTAGATTTCTTTAGAGACAACGCTAGCAAAGACAATCAATATGATTTTTTTATTAAACAAATTAACTATGCCAACCAGCTAAACTTACCAATAATTATCCACTGTAGAGATGCAGCAACAGAAGTTTTAGAAGTACTACAAAATAACCCTGTTAATAAAGGTGGGGTTTTTCATTGTTTTTGCCAAAGCTATGATTATTATAAAAAATTAAAAGATATTGGATTTATAGTCTCAATTCCTGGCATTGTTACTTTTAAAAACGCTAAAGAACTTCAAGAAACTGTTAAAAAAATTGATATTAATGACATTATGCTAGAAACTGATGCACCCTACTTAGCACCAACCCCTTATAGAGGAAAAAGGAATCAGCCAGTATATTTAATTGAAACAGCTAAAAAAATTGCAGATCTTCAGGATATAAGCTTAGAAGAAGTTGCTGATATTACAACCCAAACAGCTTTAAAGTTTTTTAATTTACCCAATTGATTATAAATTATTGTAATTTATAATAATTTTGAATATATTATAAGTATGGATATTTCAAATAATGAGTCTGGCTTTTTTCATACTAAAATTGATTCTGCTATTGGCTGGATTAGAAAATATTCTCTATTTCCTTACCCTTTTGTAACAGCCTGCTGCGGAATGGAATATATGTCTGTAAGTTGTTCTCATTATGATACAGATAGGTTTGGTGCAGCGCTTCCAAGATTTACACCTAGGCAATCAGATTTACTTATGGTTGTTGGAACTGTTAATCATAAATTAGCACCTGTTCTTTTAAGAATCTATGAACAAATGACTGAGCCTAAATATGTAGTTGCTTTTGGAGCTTGTGCTTCATCAGGTGGATTTTATGACAACTACGCAACAGTTGCTGGAATTGATAAAATTATTCCTGTTGATATGTATATTCCAGGATGTCCCCCTAGACCTGAAACGGTTCTTGATGCTTTAATTAACCTTCAAAACAATATTAATAATTCTAAACAAGCTATTATTCACGAGCACGGCGGAAAAAGAGAAAAACAAATACTTCCTAAGTTTCTTGGCGATACAATAGATACTGGGCTAAATGATTAAATACAAAGTTAGTTCAACTTTTGGTTTTTTAAAGCTTCATAAAGAGTATATTGCAGAATTTAAAGATGTAGACCCAATAAGAATAGTTCAAGAATATTTAAATTTAATTGATACTCATAACTTAAATAGACTAAATATACTAACCAATACTAAAGCAAAGAGCTTAAATAAAAGTATCAGCTCAGGGGAAGATCTGATTAATGATGAATTTTTATATATTGAGGGTGAATATTTAGATTCAGATGGAGAGTTTAGAGAATTTAAAATTTGTTATCAGCTAATTTATATTGATTCAGAAAGTAATGATTTTAAGTACCAAATTAAGCTATCTTCAGATTTTGATATTAGTGATTTCCTTGAGTTTAAAGAAGTAAAGATCTCTAAAGCAAGATTAAGTATTGAGTATTTTAATTCTTCAACGTTTAGTTTTATTTTTGGGAACTCAAAAGTAACTAATGAATATGTTTACTTTGATTATAATGATGAAAGATTTTTTGTTAATTTAATTCAAGACAATGCTAAAGACAAAAAGAGTATAGTTTTTAATAATAAAAAAGAATTTTTAAAGATCTTTTTTAATAGAGCATTAAATATAGATTTTGATATCAATCACCTAAATAAACATATAGTAAAATAATAAAAAGAAGAGAGCAGAGAGTTATAAAAACCATGTGCTCAAAAAAAAGAAAAGAGGTCTCCTAGCAAAAGTTATAAATAACTAAATTCTTATCTTATTTAACAGAAAGAACCCTAGGAGGCGTAAGAAGTGTAGGAGGTTTAGGATAGTCAAACTTATCACTTCCATCTGGACGGGGCAAGCTATGAATAGGTGAGTCTTTTATTACAGGTGGTTTTTGATGTTTTAATGGTGGAGGGCCAAAATATGCATCAACATCAACTGGCTTTTGAGAAGCCTCCCCCTTTTTACTATTATCCTGGTTTGTTTCTTTCTGGTTCTTAGCAGGCTCTTCATTTTGAGGTTTAGCTATAACACCAATAACTTCACCACTTGCATCATAAACTGGAACAAATGTAGCTTTACTTAAATCTTTAAATTTTCTTCTTGCAATATCAGCTTCAGCTTCTTTTTCAGCCTGCTTATTCTCCCATCTAATATTAGACCTCTCTCTAACTTCAGACATATCGTTCATAACTTTATTTTGTAAATTTTTTCCACCTTCAATAAAACCTGGCCCTCCAACTACTAAACTCTTTACACCTGAAGTAACACCTCCAAAAGCAAAAGCAATAGCTCCGGATGTTTGCGCTATTGCGTCATGTCCCAAATTTGCTGTTTTACTTCTGTTTGGGTGATGTAAATCAGTTGTAGATTTACAACTTGCAGCAAAAGCGACAAGAGATACTAGAGCTGTAGTCTTAACAGCCAACTTTAAGCTTTGGATAGAGTCTGTAGATTTTAAATTTATCATAGTTATCTTAAGTAATATTTGATAATATTTTATAATAATTATAAACCTTAAGCAAAATTAAAAACTTCTTTAAAAAAACATCTTTTAAATATAAACTTAATTATTATAGCAAGTTAAAAAGCTAAGCATTTTGTATAAATTTAAGTATTTAATAAATAAATTAAATAAGTTATATATAATGACAATCATTTAACTTAAAAGAAAAAAATTGAAAACTATAAAATATAGCCTATTCTTACTCTTAACACTCTCTTTTTTAATAAGAATCCCATTAATAAATAAAGACCTGCCATTTTTCTACCATGAAGATGAAGCCCATCATCATAATAGAATTGTTAACATGCTGAAAACTGGAAACCTTGACCCTGAATATTTTCATAAGCCCTCACTTCATTTTTATTTAAGACTACCAGTTGTTGCAGCAGGATTTTTATCAGCTGTTAGTAACGGAGAAGCTTATAAAATTGAAGACTTAAAAACTTCAGATGACTTTGGACTAGCTAGGTATTCCTTTACATCAAGCCACCCTAGAGTAGTAAAAATCAACAGACTCCTCTCTGTTTTTTTTACACTTGGGATAATACTACTATGTTTTCTAACAACTATCGAACTAACATCCTCATTCTTTTTAGCACTGCTTAGCTCTTTTTTATGTTCAATAACCCCAGAACTTTTAGAAAACTCAGCTATAATAGCGGTTGATACACCGATGACTTTTTTCACTCTATTAACAACTTACTTAGGAATTAGAGTTTTTAAATACTGCTCGATATCAAGATTTCTTGGTTTTTCTATAATCGCAGGCTTAGCAGTTTCTTGTAAATATAATGCTCTACCAATTGCAATTCTACCATTTTTAACTTGTATTCTTTTACAAAAAAAAGATTTTAGATTCATCTTCTCTTCACTTTTAGGACCCGTAGTTGGATTTTTAATTGGCTCACCATTTATATTATTTAATATCCCTCTTTTTCTTAATCAATTTGCATACGAAATTTGGCACTACGGAGTTGCTGGACATCAAGGACACATGACAGAACCAGGCTTTAAACAAGCTTTCTTTTATACAAAATGGATGAGCACAGCTGGAACTGGCCTAATTGCCTTAATCTTTTCTATTATTGGAACATACTCATTAATAAAAAATAAATTTAAACTAAGCTTAATAACCTTAATTTTTCCTATCTTATTTTTAACTTTAATGATTAATCAAAAAACTAATTTTACTAGAAATATGATTGTTCTAATCCCCTATTTTTCTATTCTTACAGCTTTTGGATTAAAAAGAATTTATGATTTAAATTATAAATTTAAAAACTTACTTGCCCCATTAATTTTACTTCAGCCTTTAATACTCTCAATAATATTAATTACAAATATCTCTTTTCAAAAACCTGAATCAAGAACTTTAGCAAGCTCATTTATAATAAATAACTTAAATTCAAACTCCAACATTGCGTTAGATGGAGAACTTCAGCTTCCTTTATTAATTAAATACACAGATGGTAAAAAGAAAAATATATTTAATAAAGTAACAAGATTTGATCCAAATAAAAATCTAAACTTTGATTTTATAAACAATGGATTTACTCACTTAGTTACATCAAATATTTATAAAAATGATTCTTCATTTTTTAAGCTAATTAAAAGTTTTGATGGGAGCATAAAAGAGCAAAGAATAGTAAAAAACCCTCTAATTAATATTTACCAATTTCAGGTAAGCAGTGATTTAATTAATTTTACTAGTACAAATTTTGATATAATAAAAGAAAATAGCAATTTGAGTTATAATACATCCAAAGGCTTTGAAAATTGCCCAGAAAGCTTAAAAGAAGATACAAGCTGTTATTTAAATAAAAGGTTTAACTGGATAAGTACTAATAACTTTCTTAAAAATAATCAAAGTATTGAGATAGATTTTTTTAGTCCCTGGGAGAATAAACTAAAATTAATAACCTCTGAAAAAGTATTTACCCCTATTTTAACAACTGATAAAAAAGTAATCTTTGATATTAAAGATACAAGCCTTTTATCTAATGGTTTTATAATATATGTAGAAAATATCTTTAACCCAAAACATATATTAAATAGTGAAGACGATAGAGAGCTTGGTGTATTAATTAAAAATATAAAATTTAAGAACCTAAGCTAAGCTGATTATTTAATAAACTTAATATTTTTTACTTATAGTTACTAGATTATAAATATATTTATCTTTTTTAAATTTTATATATGAGCTCTTTATTAAATTAATATTAAAATCTGAAATCTTAACTTCAAATTCCTTAAAATCTTTTTGTCGATAAATAACTTGCAAACTATCAACTGAGTCTAAATCAACTTTTTTTAATTGATCAAGCCTCCCATTTAAATAAAAATTAAGACCGTAAAGTCTTTTTTTAAAAGTATAAATAGTTTTAGAGTTTATATGACTTTCAAAATCTTTAGCCACGCGCTTAAATGAAGACTTACTACTATATTCAGGGACTATAAAACTAGCTGAAAATATTAAAAGAAAAATAATTGAAAATAAAAAATTAGGTTTAGAATTAAAACGATACTTAAACAATAAATAACTAACTATGAAAAAAATTACGCTAAAAATTAAAGTATAAATATTTAATAAATCAAGATAAAACAAAGTATTAATATCAAATTTAATAATTTTAAATACTGAGAATAAAGAAGCTGTAAAAACAACTATATAAAAAATAAAACAAAAATAAAAAATAAATCTGTGTTTAAAGATTTGATATCTATCAATTAACAAAGCTATAAAAAAGCTTAAAAATGGGTATATGGGTAAAAGATATTCAGCTCGCTTACTTGCAGGTATTGAGTAGAATATAAGAAAAACAGTAACAATAACTAGAAAATATCTATTTAACTTACTACTATTTTTAATAGATTCAATTATGCTTTTAAAACCAAACCCTTGATACTTTTTAATAAAACAAAAAAACAGCGGAAGAAAACCAATTAATAAAGTTAAAAAAAGATAAAAAATACTATGCTCATGAGGCTGCTTTCCTGTAATCAAATCACTTGGCATAGAACCAGCTAATCTTTGAAAATTCTCACTAAAAAATACTTCCAAAAACTTATTACCCATTTTTTGATATGTTAAATAATACCAAGCAAATGGTAGAAGCGATGAGAAACTAAATATTAAAAATAGATGCTTAACAATATAAAACAAATTCTTTTTTTCTATTATCAAAGAAATAGCAAAAACTCCAAAAGGCAAAACGACCCCAACAGGTCCTTTAACCAAAAATGCAGCTGACAAAAAAATAGGAATCAAATATTTTATTTTTTTATACTTAGGTTCTAAATATGCAAAATAAAAACAAAAAAATGAAATAAAATAAAAACTAGCAAGTGACATATCAAGCCTTGCTGAAGTTGAGCTTTTTAACCACTGAAAAGAACTTAGTAACACCAAGCAACTTAAAAAACTTAAATGAGAAGCCCCGGCCAGATTTAAAAATTTATAAAATAATAAAATTGTTATAATTGACAAAATAATAGCTGGCAGTCTTGAACTAAACTCTGAAACCTTTCCAAGAGAACAAATATTAATTAACCAATGAACTAAAGGAGGTTTAGTTTGCAACTCATCTCCATACCTAGTAGCGATTAAGTAATTTGAGTTTTGCTGCATATATTGAGCAGATAAAGCCTCTCTTGGTTCCCCACTAGTATGAAAGTCACTAAAAAAAGATACTGGGATGAATAAAAACAAAGAAAAACATAGTATTAGTAAAAACTTAGAATTAGTAATTTTTATCATCAAAAGATAAATTAGCTTAAAATCTGAAAATTCACAATAATTTTAGGTATTTAAAAAAGTTTTTTTTTATATTCAAATATTGCTTATTTAAATAAATAATACTAATATCTTTGTCTACTAAGAATTAAGACAATGAAAAGAACATATCAACCAAGTAATAAATCAAGACATTCGACTCACGGCTTTAGAGCTAGAATGAGCACTAAGGGTGGTAGAAAAATATTAAATGCTAGAAGAAGAAAAGGCAGAAAAAGATTAGTAGTGACAACTCCTAGAAAAGGACATTACAAGCATTAATATTGAACAATTCACTTAGTTCTATTGAAAAACTAAAAAAAAAAAGAGATTTTGAAAATTTAAGATTAAATACAAAATCTATCAATACAAAGTTTTATAGAATCAAATATAAAAAAAACTCACGAGATAACCCAAGAATTGGTATCATAATCAGTAAAAAAGTTCATAAGCTAGCAGTACAAAGAAATCTATTCAAAAGAAGAATTAGAGAAATATTTAGAACTCATAAATCCAAAATAAATCAAAACATTGATATATTAATAATTGCCAAAAATGATGCAACAAATGCCAGCTACCAAACTCTTTTAAATGATTTTTCTAGAAGCCTTCACATTATTGAATAATTATAATAAAAAAAGATATGTTTTTAGATATACTATTTAAACTATATAAAAATCTTATCTCTCCATTATTTGGATCAAGATGTAGATTTTACCCAAGTTGTTCTGAGTATTCGCATCAGGCTGTAAAAGAATATGGAATTATTAAAGGGATTTTTATAAGTTTAAAAAGAATCTTAAGATGTAACCCATTATTTAAAGGAGGGATTGATCCTTTAAATAAAACAACAACACTACATAAAACAACAGCACAACATAAAACAACAACACAACATAAAACAACAACACTAACGACAACAAACTATTAAAAGAAATACAATGAGTGAACAAAAAAGAATAGCAGTAGCAATTTTACTATCAATACTTAGTATTTTAGTTTTTACTGAACTAAGAGCACCTAAAAAAGAGATAATAACAACCAATCAAGAACAACAGAGCATCTCAAACCCACCAAGTATTCCTCAAAACAGTATTGTTAACAACAATCAAGTTATAACCCCTAGCGTTAACAAAACTAATCAAAGTAACCTGCTTGATAAAGAACAAGTTCTAAATTCAAAGAAAACTACTATCATTACATCAAAAGCAAAATACGAGATTTCACATCTTGGAGCACGATTTACTAGTTTAAAAATAATTGATTTTAAAGAAGATTTAAAATCTAAAAAAGGAGTAAACTTAATTGATCAAAACTTAAACCTTTTTCCACCTGCAGTATTTGACAATAACCTAAGTGATTTAAATGTAAATTTTCAAATCAGCTCACTTGATAATACAGCATCAAGCAAAGGAGAAGATAAATACATCTTAAACCAAAGCCCTTTTACAATTTCATTTAAAGGAAACCTATCAAATGGAAAAGAAATAACTAAAAGCTTTACTTTTTATCCAGATTCTTATCTTTTTGATTTAAACATAACTCTTGATTCAGAAACTACTTTTATTGAATGGTATGATGTTTTTGAAAAAAAACTAAATTCATATAACGTAAGACAGGTATCTCAGTACATAAACAACACAAAAGTTAAAAGAGTTGTTGATAAAAAAGCAGACCTGACACCTATTTCAAATCCATCTACTTGGATTACTATTGGTGATAACTATTTTATTAATTCTCTTATTAACCCAAATGGAGTTAAACAAAGTTCATACTTTAAAAGAGATAATGCTCTTACAATTCAAACTGCAAATAAAAACTTAAAAATCTATGCAGGACCAAACTCAAATAAAGAGTTAAAAAAAGTAGGATTTGACCTACCTAAAATAATTGATTTAGGATTCTTTGCAATATTTGGAAAACCACTTCTTGATTTAATTAACTTCTTCTTTGGTATCTTTGGAAATTATGGATTAGCCATTGTTATTGTAACAATTCTAATTAAAATCTTTCTATTGCCATTAACAAAAACATCTTTTAAATCAATGAAAGCGATGCAGACCTTAAAACCTGAAATGGATGCTTTAAGAAAAAGAGTAACTGATCCTAAAGACCTGCAAAAAGAAATGTTTGCTTTATATAAAAAGAAAGGAGTAAACCCATTAGGAGGCTGCCTTCCAATGGTATTACAATTTCCTATCTTTTTAGGAATGTATAATGCGCTGCGAAGTACTTTTGAATTAAGACATGCAGATTTTGCTTTATGGATAAACGACCTATCATCACCTGAAAGCTTAGAGGTCTTTGGGATATCTCTTCCTATTATGATTTTACTTATGGGATTAAGTATGTTCTTACAACAACTTACTAACCCAAGTACAGGACTTGACCCTAATGCTAAAAAGATGATGTTCTTTATGCCAATTATTTTCACAGGTATGTTTATTATCTTCCCTTTTCCTTCTGGATTAGTGCTTTACTGGCTTGTAAATAATTTAATATCTATTATTCAACAATACTCATTAAAATCTGATAAATTTTCTCCTTTAAAAGCAACGTTTATTGGAAGTATTGCAATTTTTGCAATAGCATTTATTTTAACATTAATTCCATGGACTACTTAAAAGATACAATTGTTGCCCCATCAACTCCTTTAGTTTCATCTGCTATTGGAGTAATTAGATTAACAGGCCCAGATTCTTTAAAGATTTCTAATCGGATTTTTTCTAAAACGAAAGCACCTGTTAAATCTCTAGTATACGGAGATTTTTTAGTAAACAATGAAAAAATAGATACTGGATATAGAGTATTTTTAAAAGCTCCAAACACCTATACAGGAGAAGATACTGTTGAGTTTTACCTTCACGGATCACCTATTATCTTAGAAAAAATAACCAAAGGCTGTATTGATGCTGGCGCAAGATATGCAGAAGCAGGAGAATTTACAAAAAGATCTTATTTAAATGGAAAGCTTGACCTGCTTCAAGCAGAGGCAGTTTGTAATTTAATAAACTCAGATTCTGAAGCTGCACTAAATTTTGCAAATGATCAACTATCTGGAAAATTTAGTAAAATAGTAGAAGACTTAGGTGAGCCTTTAAAAAATATTCTAGCAGAAATAGAGGCTAACATTGATTTTCCTGAAGAGGATATCCCTGAAGAAACAAAAAATAACTTTATTAAAAAACTAAATAGCACTAAGGATACAATAGAAAATATCTTAAACTCTTATGACTATGGAAAGACTATTATAGATGGCTACAAGGTACTACTTTGCGGAGAGCCTAATGCAGGAAAATCTTCTCTATTTAACAAACTACTCTCTGAAGACAGAGTAATAGTAAGTAATACCCCAGGAACCACTAGAGACTTTATTGAAGTGTCTGCAAAATTTAAAGATTTTAAATTTATCTTTTGTGATTCAGCAGGACTTAGAGATACTTCTGATTTAATAGAATCAAAAGGAATTGAGCTAACGTATAAAAAAATACCAGATTCAGATCTAATTTGCTATATTCACGATTCAACAACTAAGCTTAACTTAGATATCCTAAATAAAATAAAAAAACTAAATAATAATATTTTAATTATTAACAATAAAATCGATATCGGATCATTGGATAAATTCGAAAATTTTGATTCAATTAATATTTCTTGTACTACGAATTCTAACATTGACTCGCTAAAAGATGTATTAACACAAAAACAAATAAACAATAAACAAAAGTTTTCTGCTATCATTTCCAACCAAAGACAAAAATACTCATTTGAGAAAGCATTTGAAAATATCTCTTTAGCTATAAACAACCTAACAGAAAATAAGGATCTAGAAATAATCTCTATCGATGTCAGATCCTCATTGAGCGAATTAAAGAGTTTAATTGGAGATATTACCACTGAAAATATCTTAGGCAGGATATTTTCTAAATTCTGTATCGGTAAATAGCTGTAAACAATACAGTTTTTCAAGGAAGCAAAAAAAGGTATCAGCTGATTAGTATATGTTAGGAGATATTATGGAAAACTTAAAAGAAATTATAAACTCAAAAGAAATTAATGCTGACTTTAGTGAAGTAAAAGTAGGTGAAATGTATCCCCTAGCAGGAGCTATCACAAATATCTTATCAATAAATGAAGATTATGTTGAAGTAGAGATAAATTTTGAAATACAAGGCAGAATGTGGATTTCAGTAAACACTGAAGTTGAGACTATTAAAAGAAAAGCTTTTGAACCTGCAATGTTTATTGGAATTATTACAAACAAAGATAATGGAACTATTAAGTTTGATTGCGAAACAGTTATTTTTGGTGAAGATAATTCAATAGCGGCTTAAAGACTTGCTGAATAATCAAATCTGTATTATTTTTCATTAATGAATGAAAATAAAGGTGAAGTAAAAAAGTTTTTTAAAGATATCATTATAATACTGCTTGTTGTTACAGCCTTAAGAGCTTGCATTGTAGAACCTTATAAAATCCCATCCGGATCTATGCTTAACACACTTTTAATTGGCGATAGAGTTTTAGCAACAAAGTTTAACTATGGATTAAGATTTCCATTTGTAAAAAAATCATTATTTAGATTCAGAGACCCGAAGCGCGGAGATATAGTAGTTTTTAGCAGACCTGATGAAGTAAGCACTCCAAATGAAGATGAATCAAAAATTAATATCGTTAAAAGAGCTGTTGGAATACCAGGAGATGTTATTGAATTAAAAGGATCAGAGTTATTTATCAATGGTAGTAAATATGATGAACCTTATGCAATTTATTCTAATGGTGGAAATGTAGGAAATAAAAAACATTTTGGACCATACACAGTCCCTAAAGACCATGTGTTTTTACTTGGAGACAATAGAGATGCTTCAAGGGATTCAAGATTTTGGGAATATAACTTTCTTCATATGGATTTGATTAAAGGAAAAGCAATGATAATTTTTTATAACTTCAAAAAATTTACTAGAACGGGTAAAATATTAAGATGATTTATAATATAGATTCCCCTGTTGTTTTTAAAGTTACTGGAAAAGATTCTTTAAGATACCTCCATGCAAGACTTACATCAAATATCAAAAACTTGAAAAATGGTTTTTGGATTCCTTCTGCAGCGCTTTCTCCAAATGGAAAAACAGATTGTATAATAAATGTTTTTAAAATCGATGATGAAAACTTTTATTTAATCAGTGATGGTTATGAATCTGAGATTTGTAAACTAGGAGTTTCTAAATTTATTGTAGCAGATCAAGTTTTTTTAGAAGATATAAGCAGTCAGGTAACTATTGAGCATCAAATTAATAAAGAATTAAAACTTGATTTTATGTTTAACAAAAACTTAGAAACCGTTGAATTTAACAATAAAAGAACGGCCTTAATTGGAAAGGATATTATTTATTTTAATAAAAAAGATAAACTAGATAACTATCAAGAGCTAAATAATCAAAGAATTAAAGCTTTTATTCCAAAATTTAATATAGATTTTAATGAAAAGTTGATCTTTACAGAATCCAAACTTTATTCTCATATTTCAGAAAATAAAGGCTGTTATGCAGGTCAAGAAGTTATAGAAAAAATCATATCCGTTGGAAGAACAAACTATTCTCTTTTTGGATTTGAAACTAAAGATCTTAAAAACCTTACAAATCAAGCTATTAGCTCAAAAGTAAAAGAGGATGATTCTTATTTTGGAATAATAAGAATTAAAAATAAGGTTTTCAATGAAGGGATTAAGAATGTAACTCTTTACAATATTGTAGATAATTTAAAATCAAACTAAATAAGTCTTTTTTTAGTCTGATAGTAAACAAAGAAAATTATTAAATTTAAAATCATTAAATAAAAATGTATATCTGAATACATAAACTCTATTCCAAATAAAGAGATATCATTTAGTTTAAACTCCATACTTCCTAATCTTTCATAAAACCTTAATATATATATTTCTAAAAACAATAATGAAGAAAATAGAATACTATAAATATTTGAGACAAACTTATTAAAAGAAAATAAACTAATACTAGTTAGTTTAAAATATAATATTGAAACTATAAAAAATATTATTGTATATAAGTTTGGTACTGCAGATTTAACAAAAGATGGAACCCCGGAATAAGAGCTCAAACCAACAAAAACAGCCTTAGGCATTAAAAATATTGATGATAAAATATCAACAATTAGAAAATTGTAAATATTTTTAAAATTTAATAAAAATATACTAAAAGAGATAGTGCCAAAATTTGAATAATAATTAAATAATAATATAAAATTATAAACTATACTTGTTATTAATAAAAAAATTACAGAATAAATAAAATATTTTATAAACAAACTTGATATCGTAGATCTAGAACTAAGTAAATTAAAAAATGAAAACAGTAATGACAATGAAATAGCTGTATAAACATACTTTAAAACAATATTTAAAGTACTTAAAAGTTCTGACCCCATAGGGAGCACTTTATTAACTAAAGCCATAAAATCTGTAGAAAAGTACAAACTAATAATAAATGCTAAAAGAACAATAAACCTACTAAACAAACTTCCTGTATTAATAACTGTTTTATTTAATGACTCTTGTTTATTATTTGTACTTGCTTTTTTTTGAGCATCAATTTTAATATTAGGAGTTATTTGAGGCTTATTACTATATAGATCTGAATACAAAATATTCTCATCAAATGATACAGTCGTGTTTTTCTCTGCTTGATCCAAGTCTCTTAAACCAGAATCAATAAAATAAATAATATCCTCAGACCTTTCAAATCTATCTTCTATTTTCTTTTCTAAAAGTCTTAGAATTAAATTATCAATGAATTTTGGTATTGAATTGTTGTATTCAGAAACCTTAACAGGTGTTTCAGACAAATGTTTATACATCATTTGAGCAGAGCTATCAGCTTCAAACGGCGAAATACCAGAAAATAATTGATAAATTATTATTCCTAAAGCATAAAAGTCAGTGGCTTCTGTAGCCTTTTCACCTTTCCAAATTTCTGGTGCTAAATATTTTGATGTTCCTATTATTTCATTTTGAGCAGTAATCTCTGAAGAAACTGATCTAGCGATTCCAAAATCCATAATTTTTACGTCATTATCATCTGTGATAATAATATTTGCTGGCTTTAAGTCTCTATGAATAATACCTTTTAAATGAATTGCATCTAAGCCATTAATAATTTCTTTAACTATATTTAAAGCATCTTCTAGTTTTAATTTATGATCTGATTCTATTAATTCTTTTAAAGTTTGCCCATTAGCAAGTTCCATTGTAAAATAAAGCTGATTATCAACATTACCAATATCAAAAGTTCTAACAACATTTTTATGATTAACCTTTCTAGTTAATTGAACTTCTTGAATAAATCTTTGTAGTTGCTTTTCATCTGTTGCAACTTCTGCTTTTAAAAATTTAATAACTATTTCTTGATTATTTAAAAGTTCATCATTTGCAAGATAAACATCTCCCATAGCCCCGGAACCTAATTTGTTCTTAATAATATACCTACTATTAAAGTTATCTCCTGGATTTAATATCATTTATTATCTTTTAAAATACTTAATATGATCTATAATATATATTGTGAATTCAAAAATTAAAATGACAAAAATTATTATTTTTACCGTTCTAACTATTTTTAGTTTTTCAGCACAAGCTCAAGACAGTGAAAGGATTAAAAAACTTTTTAACTCAATTATGAGTCCATATTGTCCTGGCAGGCTTTTGGCAGAATGCCCTAGTTCTTCAGCTTCAGAATTAAAACAAGAGATTAGACTGATGACTGAAACTAAAACAGATATAGAAATTTACTCTATCTTACAAGAAAGATTTGAAAACTCTGAATTTAAGATTAATGCTAACCCTGATTTTAAGGGATTTAATATTTTTGCCTGGCTAGTTCCTGGTTTTTTCTTTCTTTTAGGACTACTTATAATCAAAAAATTCACAAAAAGTTAAGATACTCAAATAATTGCTTATTTCTATATACATCCTTGATTTTAATCTATTTATAGACAAAACACCCTTGTCTTTCATCTATAAATAGATTAAAATCAAGGATGTGTATAGGTCAATAGAAAAAAATTTATTAAATTGGAAAAATTCTAAGAATAAAAAACCTTTAATTATTAGAGGCGCTCGACAAGTAGGAAAAACTTATATTATAACTAATTTCTTATCTAAATTTTATAAAAATACCATAAACATAAACTTTGAAAAAAACCCAAACTTAAGAGTATGTTTTGAGAACAGTCTTGACCCAAAAGAAATTATTAATAAGATTGAGGTTTTTTTAAACATAGAAATTGATATAAAAAATGATTTAATATTTTTTGATGAGATTCAATCTTGTCCAAAAGCAATACAATCTCTTAGATACTTTTATGAAGACCTTCCTGAAACTAATGTAGTAGCAGCAGGGTCTTTACTTGAATTTACTATCTCTAAAACATCCTTTCCAGTTGGTAGGGTAAATTATTTATTTTTAGGCCCATTAACTTTTGAAGAATTTTTATTGAATTCAAAAAATCAAAAATTAATTGATATTCTAAACAATCATAATTTTGACCAAAATCTAGATATTGCTTACCATAATAAATTAAACGATTTATTAAAAATTTACTTATCTATTGGAGGAATGCCAGAAGCTCTAAAAGAATATTTTAATACTAATAACTATTCTAATATATTTCAAATCCAATCTGAAATGATTATTAGCTATTATAATGACATTCCTAAATACTCTACTAAGAAAAAAGAACTTGAGGAAATAGAAACTGTTTTTTATAACATTCCAAAACTAATAGGAAACCAATTTAAATATGTTCAAATATCAAGAGAAATTAAATCAAAAAATATTAAAGATGCAATATACACCTTGCAAAAAGCAGGGATAATTAATTTATGTTATAGCTCAAGCGGTATACCTTTAGAAATTAATAAAAACACTAACAGATTTAAAATATTTTTTCTCGATGTCGGGATTTTACAAAACATTTTAAACGTCAAACCTTCAGAATGGATAAAAAATGATATTAACTATATTCACAATGGAACAATTGCAGAACAATTTGTAAGCCAAACATTAAACTCTTTGCAAGTTCGAAAAATTAATAATATATTTTTCTGGGAGAATTTAAAAAGAGGTAGCAGTGCTGAAATAGATTTTCTTATTGAAAAAAATGCTAAAATCTATCCTGTAGAAGTAAAATCTGGAGCATCTGGTTCATTAAAAAGCCTCAATCAGTATCTAGATAAAAATCAAAATATAAAAATGGGATATAAATTATCAATTAATAACTTTGAAATACAAAAAAGAATTCAAAACATACCTTTATATGCTATTCAATCATGGCTAAGAAAAATATCAAATTAATTTATTTTTTATTAAAATAATAATAACAATTAATTATAAAAATTAGCGCCAATAAAAGAGCACCTACAAAAACATGTGTACTAGTAATAATAGGATCTTTCCCGCTCAACACTGTAACAATACCTAAGGCAATTTGAAGTATAACTAGTCCAAAAAATAAAGAGCTTAAATTCCTAATAGGTTTAAAAGTTATTTTTGATTTAATACTAATTAAAAATAGAATTGAATAAATAAAAATTGTAAGAGCAATAAACCTATGAAACAAATGAATATATATTTTAAAAGTATCCGCTTCCGCCATACCGATGCTATGCCTATATGCATTAACTTTTTGAATCCAATTTTCTTCTATTAACGGAAAAAAACTTCCTCCCATAGTAGGAAAATCAGGTATAGCCAAACCAGAACCAGAATGCCTAACAATAGCTGCAATTATTAATTGAAAATAAATTAGTATTAAAAAGTATTTTGCTTTTGAGTCAGTAGATTTTGAGTCAAAATCAAATGATTTTATATTATAGATAAAAGCGATTAAAACAGTTAAACAAAAAAAAGTTTGAGCTGAAACTCCGTGAAGAACAGATATAAATGTTGGAAGTTTATATAGAACTGTTAAACCGCCTAAGACTCCTTGAAAAATCACTAACGCTAATGCCAAATAACAAATAAGCTTTACGTTTTTTCTCTTTTCATAAAGAAAAGCTACGAATGTTAAAATTAAAGTTATAAAACCAATTATAGAAGCAACTATTCTATGAAAGTGCTCATAAAAAATACCCCCTGTCCACTTTGAATAAGGATATAAAAACATATTATCACCAAACGTTGTTGGCCAATCAGGAACTGTTAAACCTGCGGCATTGCTAGTAACTAAGGCGCCAATATAAATCAAAGCTGTAACAGATAATACTAAGAGTATAGAAAGTATTTTTAATAATTTCATTTTAATAACATTAAATAAATTTTAAAGTAATATCAATAAAAACAAGTAAAAACCAAAGTGGAAGATAGAAAATACTTGCTTTAAGTAATTTCTTTGCAGAAATATTATCTTTTTTATTATAAAAACCAACTCCATACCAAAGCATATAAAAACTAAGTAAAACTGAACCAATTAAATAAAATATTGTAAGTGAAGATGTGTAAAATAAAAGAATTGTCACTGGAACTAACAATATGGAAAACCAAAGAACCTGTTTAAATAACAAACTCTCACCATTGTTTACAGATGGAAGCATAATTAAACCCGCTTTCTTATAGTCATCTTTATACATCCAAGCTATTGAGTAAAAATGAGGATGTTGCCAAATAAAAAGAATTAAAAATAGCACAAGCCCTCCAAAGCCAATCTGTCCTGATTGAGCAGTCCAACCACCAAGAGGAGGAAGAGCGCCGGGAATGGCTCCAATAATAGTATTAGTCCAAGATATTTTTTTTAAAGGGGTGTAAACTAATACATATAAGAAAGCAGTAAGTAGAGCTAAAAAAGCAGTAAGTAAATTTATAAAGAAAAATAAAATCACAACTCCAATAATTATTAAAATCAATCCAAAATTTAAAGCATTTACTGAAGAAATCTTTTTCAAAGGTAAAGGCCTTTTTGATGTTCTATTCATTAAACAATCTAAGTCTTTTTCTAAGTAATGATTTAAGGCTGCAGAACCAGCACAAGTTAAGTAAGTTCCTATTAAAGTAATAAATAAATTAATAATTTTAATATTATATAAATCAGCAAGTAAAAACCCAATTGTTGTTGTTACTAAAACCATAGTAGTAATTCCAGGTTTAGTTAACTCAATATAATATTTAAAATTATCTCTATTCATAAGAAATTTGATAATAAATAAAAAAGAATATAAACACAATTTAAACAAAGGATATTTAATTAGTTTAATAAACTTAAAGTTAAAGATTAATATTAATAGCTACTTATATAATAATCTTTTATATTCGAGTATAGTATTCTTAATGCTAAGATTTAAATAACATTAAAAGGATAAAGTTATGAAAAAATTAACAACAATCTTATTACTTTTAACAGTTGGTTTTTCACTTCAGGCTGACGGTTTAGTAGGTAATAAATACTATAGTTTTGGTTATGCACTTAGCCAATTTGATGATACTACAATTGATGATGCTTATGGAAATTTTCATAATGTAAACGCTTCAATTAATCATCCAATACATGACAATGTAGATTTTACAGCAGGAGCTGGATATACATTTGCTGATGACGTACTAGAATCTAACGCAGTTGGATTAAATGCAGGAATTAGAGCACATTTAAATCCTGATGAAGCTGTTAATCCTTTTATTAGAGTTGGTATTGATTATGTTGATGTTGAGTTAACTGATGCAGCTGGAAATGAAATTTCTGATGACAATACAAGTCTTGCACTTGGATTAGGAGTTCAAATTATGGCTAATGATGATACATATATTATCCCTGAAGCTAGATACAATGATGATTCTGAAGTTTGGCAATTTGCTGTAACTCTTGGAACTTGGTTTGATGATTCTTTAGGTGGAAGCATTACTCCTAGCTTTGATGAAGATGAAAACTTCACAATTGCTGCAAACATAAACTTTGCTTATTAAATTTAAGTAATATTTTTAATTAGGGGGCGTTTTACGTATCCCCTAATTATATTTAATCTAAGAAAATTCTAAATTAGTACTCTCTCTAGTTAATAAATCTTTCACTAAATCTTTAGCTCTCGCCTCTCCCTTTATTAAACTATATATTTTTAAAGCTATTGGAAGATCAAGATTATTTTCTAAAGCATATTTGTTAATAAACTGCGCTGCCTTAATCCCTTCAACTGTATATCCTATCTCTTTTTGGGTTTCTAAAGTGCTTAAACCTTTTGAATATAAAAGGCCTGCTGAGAAATTTCGACTTGTTTTCGAACTTGCAGTTAAAACTAAATCACCTAATCCAGATAAACCTAAAACAGTCTCTGCCTTTCCTCCAAAACTTTTTGTAAATCTTAACATTTCAGATAAACCTCTTGAAACTAAAGCAGCTTTAGCAGATTCTCCAAGATCAAGCCCTTCACAGATACCTGCAGCTATAGCGATTATATTCTTATAAATCCCTCCGCACTCGACTCCTGTAGTATCATTAGATTCGTAAACTCTTAGTTTATCAGATCTAAATAGTTTTGATACTTTAGTTTTAGTTTCTTTGCAGCTTGAAGCTGCCACAACAGCAACTGGCCTTGATTTAATTAAATCAATTGCAAAACTAGGTCCACTAATTACTGAAGTATTAGAATTTGAAAATCTTTTATTTAATATTTGAACTGGAGTTAAGCAAGATTCGGTATCAAACCCCTTAATTGCGCTTATATATGTAATGTTAATATCTTTGGGAATTAAATCTAAAATATCATTTAAAGCACTTGAAGAGACTGCCAATAAAAAAAACTCAGCATCAAGAAGCTGATTAAAATTATTTGTAGCTTTTAAATTTTTATTTAATTTTAAATCAGGAAAATATTTGAAATTAATATTAGAGCTATTTACTGAATTAACTAATTCTTTATCTCTAGAGTATCCTAGAACTTGGAAACCATTATTAGCTAAATGATTTCCAAGAGCAGTCCCCCAAGAACCTAAACTAGCTAGCGCTATCTTCATCTTCTGACTCATCATCACTAGAGTTATCATCGCTTAATCTAGCGACACTTAAAACTTTTTCATCAGCATCAAGATTAATCAACCTAACACCTTTAGTATTTCTTCCAACCATTGACACATCTGAAGCAAGGAATCTGATAATCTTACCAGATGAAGTAATAATCATAAGCTGTGAATTGTCATTAACTCCGCAAACACCAGCAACGCTTCCGTTTCTAGAATCTGTTTTAATATCAATTACCCCCTTTCCGCCTCTATTTTGTGCTCTATATTCTGATATCTTAGTTCTTTTGCCATAACCATTTTCAGTTACAGTTAAAAACGAATCTTCTTCAGTCACATTTTGAGTATTATCATTAATATCAGAAGAGATAACCGCCATTCCAACTACTTTATCATCAGAAATTTTAATACCTCTAACACCAACAGAAGCCCTGCCGACGGCTCTAACATTTTCTTCATTAAACCTAATAGACATTCCACTTGAAGTTCCAATTAATAAATAATCAGACCCAGTTGATATTCTAGCGTTTATTAATTTATCACCTTCGTTTAATTTAATAGCAACGATTCCACCATTTCTTGGTTTTGAATATTTCATTAAATCTGTTTTCTTAACAATCCCTTTTTCAGTTAGCATTGTTAAATAATAATTTTCTGAAAAAGTTTTAACAGGTAAAATTTCAGCAATATGCTCATCTTCTTTTAAATTTAAAAGATTTACCAAAGCTCTTCCTCTAGCGGTTTTACTTCCTTCTGGAATATTATAAACCTTTAACCAGTAAAGCCTTCCAAAGTTTGTAATTACAAAAATATAATCATGAGTTGAAGCAACAAATAAATGCTCTATAAAGTCATCTTCATCTTTACTAGCAGCGCCCTTAACTCCTTTACCGCCTCTTTTTTGCGCTTTATAGTTATCAAGGTAAGTTCTTTTAGCATAGCCTTTATGACTAACAGTGACGACCATTTCTTGCTGCTCAATTAAGTCTTCCATATCGATATCATCAGCAATATCAGAATCTTCAATTACAGTTCTTCTTTCATCACCAAATTTATCTCTTATTTCGATAAGCTCATCTTGAATAATAGTATTTATCCTAGATGGAGATCCTAAAATATCCATCAACTCTTTAATATACTCAGCAAGTTCTGCATGCTCTTTTTCAATAGCAAGCCTTTCCATTCCTGTAAGCTTTTGAAGTCTTAATTCAAGAATAGCCTGTGCTTGTATTAAAGATAATGAGTACTTCTGAATTAAAGCAGTTCTTGCAATTGTTGGAGTATCTGAGCTTTTAATAAGTTCAATAACCTCATCAAGATTTATTAGTGCAATCTTAAAACCTTCTAAAATATGCATTCTTTTTTCAGCTTTATTTAACCTAAACTGAGTTCTTCTAGAAACAACATCCGTTCTATGATTAATAAAATTTACAATTAAATCTTTTAAAGTTAAAGTTTGAGGTTTTCCCTCAACAATTGCTAAAGTATTAATTCCAAATGAAGATCTTAAAGGCGTCATTTTATATAATTGACTTAAAACAACTTCAGGAGTTACCCCCTTTTTAAGCTGAATAACAAGCCTCATTCCTTTTCTGTCTGATTCATCACGAATTGCTGAAATCCCTTCTATCATTTTAGCATTTACTAAATTAGCGATTTTTTCTTGAAGCCTTGCTTTGTTCACTTGGTAAGGAATCTCAGTAATAATAATCCCTTCAACCTCACTAGCTTTTCTTTTAATTTTTTCTACGTGAGTCTTTGCAGCAATCTTAATAATCCCGCGACCAGTCATATAAGCTTTTCTTATTGCAGCCCTTCCAAGAATTGTTCCCCCTGTAGGAAAATCTGGACCAGGAACAATTTTCATTAACTCCATAACAGTAATTTCGGTATTTTTTAAATACTCAATACAAGCATTAATAACTTCTGTTAAATTGTGAGGAGGAATCCTTGTTGCCATTCCAACAGCAATACCACCAGACCCATTAACTAAAAGATTTGGCCACCTACAAGGAAGAACAGTTGGCTCCATTTCGGTATCATCAAAGTTTGCAATATGATCTACAGTATCTTCGTGTATATCTGCAAGTAAGCTTTCAGCTTGAGCTGTTAATTTACACTCTGTGTACCTATAAGCTGCAGGAGGGTCACCATCAATTGATCCAAAGTTTCCTTGACCATATATAACTGGATATCTTAAATTCCAAGGCTGCGCTAATCTTACAAGAGCTTCATAAACTGAAGAATCGCCGTGAGGATGAAGCTTTTTTAGTACTTGCCCGACAACACCAGCACATTTTGAAGTTTTTTTACTTGATAAGTGCCCTTCTGTAAACATTGCATAAAGAACTCTTCTTTGAACTGGCTTTAAGCCATCTCTAACATCAGGTAATGCCCTTCCAATGATTACGGACATAGCATAATCAAGATAAGATTGCTTCATCTCATCTTCAATGTTAATTCCTGTTATATTTGCTGGTAATGTATTATCTTGCGTCATATTTTTTACTTAAAATTACTCTAAAATATTAATATAATAGGTATTAAAATTCAACTTTTTAGAATTAATTTTTTATTTTAAGACACTGATTATACTTAACTTCTTTTAAGGATTTTTTGATATTCATCATATTTTGTAGAACTTGGAAAAATAAGCGAAAAAACTATAAAACTTATAACTGAAACAACTAAAGCAACCGTTGAAGATAACAGATCATAAGTAATAATATCAGTAAATTGATTTATTAAAAAACTAAGAGCCCCAAAAAGAAGGGAAATCAAGGCTCCTGCTTTTGAAGACCTTTTCCAATAAAACATCCCAGAAACGACTGGAACAAAAACTATACAAAACGAAATCCCTAAAACCACAAGATCAATTATTGATGCTGATTTTAAGCCTATACTTAAAAAATAAATAAAAACTAAAGTTAAAATAGTTACAAGCCTTGCAAAACTAAATTCAGAAATTTTTAATTTATCCTTAAAAAACACATCCTTTAAATCTTTAGATATAATACTTCCTGTTGAAAGCAATTGAGAATCAACTGTAGACATTCCAGCAGCAAATGCTGCAACAAGAACAAAAGCTCCAAAATAAGGAGCATGTTTTGCAAAGATAGCACCTAAAACATTATCTACATCAGATATCCCATCAGGAAAAATTGAAAGCGAGGCAGTTCCTATAATCCAAACTATAAAAAATAAAACAAAAACTATAACTCCAAACAAAGCAATATTTATTGTTAGAGTTTTAGCTGACTTTGCCATATAAGCACGCTGCCAAATATAGGGCAGAAAAAAGAATGAGAACCAAGAAATTAAATATTCATAAAACCTAAAACTAACATTAAACTCGGACTTAGGAGAATTTGCATAAACAGAAGCAAACACTTCTAGTCCGCCTACCCATTTTATGGTTAAAAATGCACTAATAACCAATAGAATTGAGAATAAAACTCCTTGAATAGCATCAGTCCATATTACAGCTCGAGACCCGCCAAAAAATAAATACATACCTATCCCAATTGCTGCTATAGTTACTCCAAACTCATAGTTAATGACTCCTGCAGTTAATGAATCAAAAGTTTTTCCAACAGCTACCAATTGAGCAACGGCGTATGGAATTAATGAAACTAAACCAACAATAGCTGCAACAACTTGAATAGATTTTGAGTTATAAAAATCTCCTAGCATTTGAGCTGGTGTGACAAACCTTTTTAATGAACCTATTCGGTAAAATTTAAGCATAAAAGGCATCATTACTATTGGAAGCATTACAAGAAAAAAATACCAAAGATAATCAGTTCCTTTTCCATAAAAATTTGCAGGTCCTGCTACAACTGTAGCTGTAGAAAAAACAGAAGCAACTGTTGTTGCTAGCAGTAAAAACAGTCCAACATTTCTGCTTGCTAAAAAGTAATCACTTGTATTTTTTTCAGATTTTTTATGCGCCAATATTGATACTAGTTTTAACCCGACTAGATAAACAACTAATATTAAAATAGTAAAATTAACAACACTCACAGATCCTCCTTATCGTAAAGATCTGCAAAATAAAGATAACGATTCTTAAACCTCAGATGAATACCTAGTAATAAAAATATATGAGAGATAAAAAATATTAAAACATCCAAAGGAAAATTAAAGATTAAACTATCAATAATAATAACCCTTAAAGGTATTGTTATAATGACAAAAAAATAAATACAAAAACATAAAATTGCTATCATTTATATAAAATACATCTATTTTTTAAAAAAAATAAAGCAATTATCTAAAAATAATTTTAGCCAATTCTGTAATTAAGGTATAAAATACATAGGCATTTTTGGTTAACTGTCAAAAAAAATACTAGTTTTAGACTTAATATGATTAAATACAGATAGTTAAAATAAATAAAAAGATTAGTTAAACTATTGAAATAACATCATATCCTTTAAAACTACCAGCAAAAGCTAAGCCGTATATCTTATTATTTGAAATACTTTGATTTTTAATTTTCCTTGCAATTTCATTTATCGTCGAACCAGAACCTACAGCATCATCAATAACTAAAATTTTCTTATAGCCGATAGGGCGGTTTTCAATAAAAATAGTTTCTGAGGCATTTTCAACTCTATCACTTAACTTAGATAATGATTTTTGAGCAACAGGAATAGTATTCTTAAAAATCTTTCTTATACCTATCTCAGGTAAATTTAAAGAGGATCGTTTTTTTATTTCTCTTAAAAAAAGAAGCTCCCTAGGAATAGAATGTGGAGTCCAACAAACTGCATCTATATTTAGCTTTTTAATAATCTTTTCAATATGCAGATTAAACAATTCACTTAAACTTATTATTGATTTCAGGTCCTGCCCCGACTTAGCAGCCGTTATTAAATTACCGATATATGTTTTTCCAAATTGTGGAATACTATAAAAATCAAAACAGAATAAATCATCAATAAAAACCTTTTCAAAAGTTAAATCTATTTTATTTTTTAAAGATAGATAATCTTGATCAGGATAATACTTTTTTAAGCTTTCAATATAAATTTCTGCTAATTTTTTATACTGCTTTTGCTGCCCTGTTCTAATTAACCAATTTTCAAACGCTGGCACCCCTTTTAATAATTCACCAGAAATAGTTAATTCAGAAAATTTTAATTCTAAACTATTAACCTCTTCCGGGGTTAAATTTTCTAAATTCAAGCTATTAATTTGTTTATTTATTCTATAAACAACTTTTGGTGATTTTCCTATTTTAGAAATTAATTTTTCATTAAGAAGCAGGTTAAGATTCGAATGTATGGTTTGTCTCGAGACACCAATTAGTTTTGTTAATTCTTGAACAGTTAAATGTTCATTAGTTTTTAATAATTCTAATATTTTATTTTTAGTCATCTTTACACTTTACACTTTACACTTTACTGTAAAGTGTAAAGTGTAAAGTGTAAAGTACTTTTTAAATATTAACCTTAAAATACTAAAAAAAATAAAGAAAATCAGTAAGTTGAAAACTTGTTAGAATATTTAAAACTTTTTTAATAGAAATTTATTTTTATTCTAAATATTTTCAAATAGAATACTTTACCTCATATGCTAGATTAATGCTCAAAGACTCTTTTTTTCCTTTATTTATTTTTTATTTACCAACGATCTTTATTTGTTTGTCTATCGCTTTTTTAATTAGTATTTTTTTACTAAGCGAAGAATTTAGAATTTGATGAAGCAGATGGGCAGATTTTACAATCAACAAATGATACAAAAAGACCTTAAATAAAATTCAGAATAATAACACCAGCAAAGCTGTTATCGGGACACTTCATTTAAACAGTGAATGCATATTACTACCAGCTCAATATAAACGCAAAACTATTTCAAAACAATTATATTATAAATATCTATCAATAATACTTTTAAACATTTTTATCTTTATTTTATTCATAAAAACTACAACTAGAAGTATAAAAAAATACTGTTAATTTCAATAAACTATGAAAGCTTATCGGAAACTACTTTATATTTTGGATCTTCTAAAATATTAACATCAATAATATCCTCTGACACCTTTAAAAGCCTTCTACAATCCCTGCTTAAATGTCTTAAATGTAAAATACTTCCATTTTTTAGATATCTTTCAGTTAACTTATGTAAAGCCTCAATCCCTGAATGATCAACAACTCTTGCATCTGCAAAATCAATAACCACCTCTTTTGGATCTCTTTTTGGAGTAAACCTTTCGTGAAACCTAGAAACTGATCCAAAAAATAAAACTCCTTTAACTTCATAATGTTTTATTCCTTTTTCATCTATAAAGTTTTTAGCTCTTATATTTTTTGAATTCTCCCAAGCAAAAACTAAAGCTGAAACAATCACCCCAACTAAAACAGCCAAGGCTAAATTATGCATAAAAATAGTAATTAAAGTTACTATCACCATAACTAAAACATCTGTCAGTGGAACCTTTCTAAAAACTTTTAAAGATGCCCATTCAAAGGTACCAATTGCTACAATAAACATAACAGCAACAAGCGCTGCCATTGGAAGTTTTTCTATAATAGCTGAACCAAATAAAATAAATAACAACAATGAAACAGCTGCAACAATTCCTGAAATTCTATTTTTCCCGCCAGAACTAATATTAATTAAACTTTGCCCAATCATAGCGCAACCACCCATCCCGCCAAAAAAACCAGTAACAATATTTGCCGTTCCTTGAGCTGCGCATTCTTTATTTGATCTTCCACGAGTTTCAGTAATTTCATCTATTAAAGTTAAGGTAAGTAAACTTTCAATTAACCCAACTCCTGCCATAATTAATGAATATGGAAAAATTATCTTTAAAGTTTCTAAAGTAAAAGGAATCTCAGGAAAATGAAACAAAGGTAAACCTCCAGAGATTGAAGCGATATCTCCAACAGATTTTGTATTTACATCAAAAATTATTACAATTAAAGAAACAATTACAATTCCCATTAAAGAAGCAGGAACGGCTTTTGTGATTTTAGGAAAAACCCAGATAATAAACATTGTTAAAGCAACTAAGCCGGCCATAAGGTACATAGCAGAACCTGTTAACCAATTTCCAGTTTCACCTTTAAATTGCTCAAACTGCGCTAAGAAAATTAAAATAGCTAAACCATTTACAAACCCAAACATAACAGGATGAGGAACTAATCTAATAAACTTTCCAAGCCTTAAAATCCCTGCAATAGCTTGTAAAATCCCCATCAGCACAACTGCTGCAAGTAAGTATTCAAACCCGTGACTTGCAACTAAGGGAGCAACCACTACCGCTATAGCGCCTGTAGCACCAGAGATCATCCCAGGACGTCCACCAAAAATTGAAGCAATTAGACCAATAAAAAAAGCAGCATATAATCCTGAAAGAGGCGGAACTCCTGCTATTATAGAAAAAGCTACAGCTTCAGGGATTAATGCTAATGCTACAGTTAATCCAGATAAAAATTCGTTTTTAAGATTATATTCTTTTCTTTTTCTAAATATGTTGAACATGTGTTTATTTTAAAGTGAGCTGTATTGGTAACACTCAAAATAACTTCAGTCAAACCAGTAAAACTTAGACTCTTACCTTATTATAACCATCATAAGCAGCTACTTTGTAACACTCAGCAAGAGTTGGGTAATTAAAAACAGTATCTTTTAAATAATTAAGATCACCGCCCAATCCTATAACAGCTTGCCCAATATGAATTAACTCAGTAGCAGCTTCACCTATTATATGAACACCTAAAATCTTATGAGTTTCTCTATGAAACAAAATCTTTAACAAGCCTTGTAAATCTCCAAGTATCTGCCCTCTAACGATTTCTTTATACCTAGCAATCCCTGTTTCATAGGGAATATTTTCATTAGTTAATTCTTGCTCAGTTTTTCCAACATAAGAAATTTCTGGAATAGAATAAATTCCAATTGGAAGCGGAACTTCAACTCTTTTCTCTGATATATCAAAAGCATGAACTGAAACTAATCTTCCTTGATCTGAAGAAGTAGCAGCTAAAGCAGGGAAACCGATAACATCACCTGCAGCATAAATATTTGGAACAGATGTTTGATAATGTTTATTTACTTTTATCTTTCCTCGCCCATCAGCTTCAATTCCAACACTATCTAAACCTAAATTTTCAACAGCGCTCACTCTACCTGCTGAGATAAATGCAGTATTAGATACTATAACTTTGCCGCTTTTTAATTCTGTAACAACCTGATTATCATCTCTAATTGTACATTTAGCAACTTCTTCTCCAAGTCTTAAAGTCACTCCTAAATTTCTTAAATGATATTGAAGATTATCTGATATTTCTCGATCCACAAAACCAAGTAGCCTTTCTCTAGCATCAACAATAGTTACCTCAACTCCTAAATTTGCAAACATTGAACCGTATTCAGTTCCAATAACTCCTCCACCAACAATTGTTAAATCTCTTGGGAGTTTATCCATTAATAAGATATCATCAGAATCAAAAATATCTTTTCCGTTAAATTCAATATTATCTGGGCGAAAAGGCTTAGCCCCAACTGAGATTAGAATTTTATTAGCAGTTTTAGTTACAACAGAATCTATGTTTTGAATTGCTATCGAATGATCTGAGAGAATTTTAGCATGCCCTTGAATGATATCAACTTTATTTCTCAGTAGCTGATCTCTAATTACATCAATTTCAGACTTGATGATTCTTGAGCATCTAAAGGTTAAATCAGACATTTCTATTTCAGATTTAACTCTGTAAGCACCTCCGTAGATACTTTTTTGTCTGTAACCAGATAAAAATACTACAGATTCTTTAAAAGACTTTGAAGGGATTGTGCTATTATTTACGCAATTTCCACCAACAAAATCTAATTTGTCGACAATTGCTACTTTTTTATTGATTTTAGCAGCTTGAATTGCAGCTCGCTGCCCAGCAGGGCCGCAACCTATTACTAGTAAATCGTAATCATATTTGTTTTTATTCTCAATCATTATAAATAAAACCTTTACCTATATAATGAGAATATCCTACAATTAGATTCATTATTTTAGAAGAGTATTTTTTAATTTGTGTTTAAAAACTTGCATACTGCTTGTAAGACAATATCTGCATCTTACTTAGTTAGAAGTTCTTGCCCTGAAGCTTTATAACTGTTTATTTCAGGTTTAAGATCAAGTTTATAAACCTTATAGTCCCCCTCTTTTGGCTTAACTGTTATATTGTAAGTAATACTATCTTTTATAAATTGTATTTTATAATCTTTAGTTTTTTGTGCTACTTTAAAAGAAAAAATGGTTTTTTCTTTATTTTTGATATCTATATATGGATCAACTCTAGAAGCAAAATCTATCGCATCTAAACATCTAAGCTCTTTATTAAGCCTTATGACTAAAGATTCAATACTATCTACTTTTATTATATCCTCCATCATAACAGTTATAAAATCGGATAACTTCAGATAAAACTTTAACAAATATACTTGTTTTTTAATACTTTAAAAATATAATACAAATATGAATTTTACAGACGAAAACACCAAAAAACTACTTATTTTAGCTAAACTTTCAGCCAATACCCAAGAAGTTAAAGCACTTACCTCAAGCTGCAATGAGATATTCTCATATATGGAAAAACTTAACGAACTAGATGTTAGCTCTGTTAAGCCAATGCAGCACGTACACGGTAGTTCAAATATCTATAGAGAAGACACTCCTATTAAGTCAATGAATACTGACCTAGGACTTCAAAATGCCCCAAATAAAGCCGGCGACTATATATCTGTACCTTTAATAATTGAAGAATAAAAATGACTTTACATACAAAAAAACTAAAAGAGCTAAAAGAGCTAATAAGCAAAAATGAAATTAACTCAACTGAACTAACTAAACATTTTTTAGATAGAATAGAAAAATATTCAGATATCAACGCTTTTAATCATATCGACCAAGAACAAACCTTAGAACAAACTAAAAACTTTATAAAAGATAAAAAACTTTCAGGAATCCCTGTTGCTATTAAAGACTTAGTTTTAACTAAAGGAATGAAAACCACAGCTTGTAGTAAAATATTAGAAAACTTCATACCTCCTTACAATGCCACAGCAATGACAAATATTTATAATGAGGGCGGAATTAATTTAGGTAAAACTAATATGGATGAATTTGCTATGGGTTCATCAACTGAATATTCTCACTTTGGTAAAACTAAAAACCCTTGGGATTTAGAAAGAGTTCCCGGCGGGTCAAGCGGCGGTTCTGCTGCAGCGGTAGCAGCTAGAGTTGCAACTGTTGCTATTGGAAGTGATACAGGTGGTTCTATTAGACAACCTGCTTCTTTTTGCGGTGTTGTTGGAATTAAACCAACCTATGGAAGAATCTCAAGATACGGAGTTGTTGCCTATGCATCTTCTTTGGATCAACTTGGAGTTTTTGGAAGCAGCGTTGAAGATACAGCTTATTTTTTAGAAGTTTTATCAGGTAAAGATGCAAAAGATTCTACTTCTGTAAACAAAGAAGTTCCAAATTTTTCAGAAATAATAAAACAAGGAGACATTAAAGGTCTAAGAGTTGGAGTTCCAAAAGAATATTTTATTGATGGTTTAGATTTAGAAGTAAAAGAATCCGTTCAGAATGCGTTAAAAAAGCTAGAATCACTTGGAGCTGAAATTGTAGAAATAAGCCTTCCTCATACTGAATATGCACTTGCAACTTATTATATTATAGCACCTGCTGAAGCTTCTTCAAATTTGAGCCGTTATGATGGAATTAAATATGGATATCGAGCTAAAGATACTAAGAATCTTGAAGACCTTTATTCAAGATCAAGATCTGAAGCTTTTGGAGATGAAGTAAAAAGAAGAATCATTATCGGGTCTTTTGTTTTATCTTCGGGTTACTATGATGCTTACTATATCAAAGCGCAAAAAGTCAGATCATTAATTGCAAAAGATTTTACTGATGCTTTTAAAGATAAATGTGATGTCATTGCTTGCCCGACTTCACCAACAACAGCTTTTAAAGCAGGTCAAAAAACTAATGATCCAATGACAATGTATCTTAATGATGTTTTCACTATTCCTTTAAACTTAGCGGGCCTACCTGGTTTATCAGTTCCTTGCGGCTTTGACTCAAAAGGACTTCCAATTGGAATCCAAATTCTAGGAAATGCTTGGGATGAGGGAACTATATTAAAAACAGCCTACCAACTAGAACAAAGTTTAAACCTTGATTTAACACCTAATTTAATAAAAGGATAATATGGAATTTGAAACAGTTATTGGACTTGAAGTTCACGTACAGTTAAATACTAATACTAAAATATTTTCTAGCTCAAAAACTACTTTTGGCTCTGACCCAAATAAACATATCGACCCTGTTACTTTAGGACTCCCCGGGGCGCTACCTGTTTTAAACAAAGAAGTAATTAATAAAGCAATATCCTTAGGATTAGCTACTAATTGCAAAATTAAAGAACATAACTTTTTTGCAAGAAAACATTACTTTTACCCTGATCTTCCTAAGGGATATCAAATCTCACAATTTGAAGACCCGATATGTTTAGCAGGAAATATTGATATTGAGCTAGAAGATGGAACTAGGAAAAATATCGGAATTACAAGAATTCATATGGAAGAGGATGCTGGAAAAAACATCCATGACCAAAGAAATAATGCTTCACTTGTTGATTTAAATAGAGCAGGGGTTCCGCTATTAGAAGTAGTTTCAGAACCAGATTTAAGAAACACAGAAGAAGTTACAGCTTACTTAAAATCAATTAGAAGAATTGTAAGATTTATAAATGTATCTGATGGAAATATGGATCAAGGAAGTTTAAGATGTGATGCAAATGTTTCTATTCGCCCTGTTGGTCAAAAAGAATTTGGAACTAGATGTGAAATTAAGAACTTAAACTCATTTAAATTTATTGAAAAAGCAATTCATTATGAAGTTGATCGTCAAAAGAAGATCATCTTAGCAGGTGGAACTATCACTCAAGAAACTAGATTATTTAATTCTGAAACTTTAACTACTCATTCAATGAGAGGAAAAGAAGAATCTGCTGATTATAGATACTTTGCTGACCCAGACCTGCCTCCGCTTCATATTGACAAAGAGTGGGTTGAAAGAATGAGAAAAGTACTACCTCCCCTTCCTCAAGATATTGAAAATAAACTAGTAGCTGATTTTAAACTATCAGAATACGATGCAAAAGTTTTAACTGCTGAAAAAGATATTTCTGATTTTTTTGCAGAAACAAATTCAGCTTGTAAAAACCCAAAAGCTGCTTGCAACTGGATTACTTCTGAATTATTTGGTTTTTTAAATAAAAATGCTGTTTCATTAGAAGACTCGCCTATTAAACCTAAAGAACTTGCTGAGCTTATATTACTGATTGACAATGACGAGATCTCAGGAAAAATGGCTAAAAAGATTTTTGAACAGATGCTAACAACTGAAAAAACTCCTTTAGAAATTAAAGAAGAAAAAGGATTTAAATTAATTAAAGACCCGGCTGAAATAAATGTGTTTATTGATAAAGTATTTGAAGCTAATACAGAAAACGTGCAAAAATATTTAGATGGAAATGAGAATATTTTTAAATTCTTTGTTGGACAAGTTTTAAAAGAAACAGCTGGAAATGCTAAACCTGAAATTGTAAATGAATGTATCCTGGAAAAGTTTAAAAAGCTTAAGAAAGCTTAAGACAATTGAGAAAATAGATAATCAAACTTATTCAGTATTTCTATCTATTCCTGGAGATCAGGTTGTTTTGCTTCAAGCATATTTTGAACTCTATGAGGGATTAGGGACTGTTAGAACTCTTGATATAAATTCTAGTAAAGTTTGCGTTTTAACTACTAAATCTCAGTTAATAACTTGTTTAAAAGCTATTGATTCTTTAAAAGAATCTTTAAGTATTAAATTTGATAAAAAAGGAAGTTTTGATGCATTCAATTCTTTTAGTAAGAAAAGAAATTTGCAGAAAAACTAAAAAGCTACCAAAGACTCTGACAAACAATAAGCTATTAATCATAATTCTTTTAAAAATTAACCAGTAAGCGCTTATGAAACTAAGACTGTGTTGATAAATATTTTTTGACTAAAAAATACAGCTAAGATAAACTAGAAAAATATTACTATATTCAACTATGCAAGATAATCTTTATAAACCTAATAACAAAACTCCTGCGGATCCTCAAGCATTCCCAACAAGAAGAGATTTTTTAAAAACATCAATTCTTAGCAGCAGCTCATTTTGTACATCAACTCCAATCACTAGTTTTAAAAATAGAGAGCTTATAAAATCTTTATTTTCAAAAACTACTAATAAAACTTTATTTACAAGCTTTTTTACAGGAAAATTATCTAAAGAGCTATCTAAGAAATTCTCACTACCAACAACAGCCGATGAACAAACTGATAAGCATCAACAAGAATACCTCTATGAAGCCTTTACTCAATTATTATTAATTTTAAATTACAATGAAGACTTACCAAGAAATAATACATCTGATAAAATGTCTTTATGTTCATTTTTTCTTGACACACCCAAAAAGATTTCCCCTTTTTCAATATCTTTGATGCAAGAGTACTACAGGGAAACATTATTAAGAATTAAAGAAATAGAAGAAGAGTTTGATAAAACTGGAGCTATGGATCAAGAGGTTTTTGAAAACTGTAAAATTTATGAAGAATATTGGAACAATGATGCTTTTTGTTTAACAACACTTTCATTAGGAATTGATTCTTTAGTGGAACTTAAAGAACCTTTATCTAAAGAGTCATACAAAAGAGCTTTGACTGAAACTAAAAAAACTTTAAAAAGAGGCTTAAAACTTTTATCAGAAGCAAAAACTTCTAAGACAAACGATTGGCGCGCTAAATCAGTTAGATGCCTTATGGGATATGAAAGTGAAGAATATACCCAAGTTTTTTTTAATGAACTTGACCTTATCTTCACAAATCATCATAGCGCCACTCAAGTTTTAAAAGAACTTAATGAAAAGATAACAAAAGAAAATCAAAAAGTTGGGATTGCTTTCTTAAACCAACTTGCTTCAGGGCGTAACCCCTTAAGCCCAAAAATGTGCAATACTTTTAAATTAATTAAAAAACATAGAATTAAAACTTGTAAAGGACCTATAACAAAATACCTACCTACAATGGATAGAGTAATTAAATTAATTGACACCATAGTTCCAGAAAGCCTACAGATATCTTCTACTAATAAAAGTCATCCTAAGACTACAAATAAAAAATTAAAAATAAACCAAGAAAGATCAAAATCTACAAAAAACTTACCTATCAGTTTTAAAGTAGTTATAAAAAACTTAGATGAATATATTGAAAAAAAACCTAATCAAAGCCAAGAGGCAATTTATACTCTTACAGAAAATGATAAAAAACTTATAAAATATCTAATTGGTGAAGATCTTTTAAGCGACCCTACTTTAAAAGAAGTTCTATTTTATAGAGATAGAGATAGTAATAAGAATTATTCAAAAATTTATCTTTTTCCTGCCTTTAATGATTCTTTAAAAGTTGTTACACATAAAAAAACTATAATAATCCCTCACCCTGAGGAGTTTTATCAATATTACATATAGAACTTCTTTACAGCATTCAACTTTGAACCTCCAACTTACCCTTTATCTCCAATAGCGCTCAAGCATTTTAAATAAACCTTCAATATTTAAAAAAATAAACGCTTAAAAACAGAAACTTAAAGCCCTCATATATTTATAGAATCTCTTTGAGTAAAAAATGTACCTATGATAAAATTATAATATTTTAATAAACTTAAACTATGAAGCAAGACCATCCTAGTAAACTAAATGCTCAAGAAACTCCTTTAGATTATATTAATGCCAACACTTCAAGAAGAGATTTTATAACAAGGGCCTCACTAGGAGCTGCTTCACTCTGCTCAGCAACTACACCTTTTCATACAGCTGCAGCTACAACTGCAAAAACTTTAAAACTTTTGCCAAAAGCAATTAACAGCAATGCTTTATTTACAGGCTTTTTTACTGGAGAGCTTGACGATGTAACATTTGATAAATTTTTAGCATCTCTTCCCTCTTTAGATAGCTTAAGTAAAAGTACTTACTGGCATCAATTTCGACATATAGTACAAATTTTAAATTGTGATGACTTAATCCCATATGGTTTTAGTTATGACAAACTCTCTCTTACCTCCTTGGTTTTTATGAAACCTAGAGATACTTCTATATATACAATAGATTTCTTGGAAGAATATTATCAAGAAACATTAACAAGAGTACTTAAAATTGAAAGTGATTTCAAAGCAACTGGAAATACAAATCATCAACTTTTTACTAACTGTAAATTTGACCCTGGCAATGAAATTGATGTAATGCTCAACCTAAACACATTCCGATTAGATTATTCTATATTTAGAAATATTGATTCAATAAGCACTGAATCATACAAAAATGGTTTAGATTCAACTATAAAAACTCTACAAAATGGATTAAAAATTTTATCAAAAGCAAAAAACCCTAATACTAAAGATTGGCGCGCTAAAATAATTAGATGCCTAACAGGTCTTGAAAGCAAAGAGGCAACAGAGAATTTATTTGATGATTTATGCCATCTTAACAATAATAGCTCTAACTTCTCTGGGGTGCTGCAAGAAATGAGTAGACAAATAAAAAATGAAAACAAAAAAATCGGAGATTTATTGTTAAATCAGGACTTATTAAGAGGCTCTGGAGAGTTTAATGAAAAAACTTATAAATCTTTTAGATTAGCTCAAAAATATGCACTAAGAACAAAAGAATTTAAAGAAGATTTAGCTATTATTGATAAAATTGTTGATCTAACTGAGGGATTAATTCCAGAGCATAGCAGAGACAGATCTTTAGCCTCAAATAAAAATGCCAATTCTCAAAATTTAAAATTAGAGATAAATCAAAAAAGATCTAAATCTTCAAAAAATCTTCCAATTAGTTTTAAAGTTACTATCGATTCCTTAGATGAATATACCGGAAAAACTTATAACAAAAACCAAGAAGAATCTTTAATTCTTTTTAAAGAAGATAAAGAGTTTTTAAGTTATCTAATTGGTCTCAAATCGTTATATAACCCTGATTTAGTAGAAGTTCTATTTTACCAAAATCATATTAAAGATAAATATTCAATCTTTTATATTTACCCTGTCTTTAAATCAGATATAGGGATTATTGAAAATAAAAAATCTGTAATAATTCCGCACCCTGAAGGCTTTGAAATTAAAAAAAGTGAGTCAATTTGGGATATTTAATTTAAATTCATTATTTTTTTTATTTTAAGCCAACTTTATATCTTAAATAACTGATAATATTAAAACCTCTGTATTAATAACTTAAGATCTTCTTAAAACCTAACTAGCTCAAAACTACATAATAAAACCGCTAATAAAGCTAATCTTTTTAATAGACGCAATAAAAATATCTCAGGATAAATTGAATTTAAAATCAAAAACAGCAAAAGCCTCCTTAAAACACTTAAAATTAACATATAAATCAACAATTTTAACATTTAAACAATTGTATCAAGCATTTATTCTTGTTAAATATATAAAAAGTAATATTAAACAAAAAAATTAGGAGTAACTAACAATGTTAAAAACATTTCATAAATATCAAAAATCAGTTTTATTTTACATCTTCATAGCAGTTATCTGTATTTCAATGCTAATGTTTTATGGGGTTGGAGCGAGTACTGCCAAAGCGCCTTATGCTCTTAAAATAAATGACAAAGAAATTGATGTAAATCAATTTTATAGAACAAAATCAAATATTGAAAATTCTTATCGTCAAAGATTTGGAAGTAACTTTGATAACTTTATGAAAGTTTTAAATATTGATACTAATCAAGAAACAATTGATTCTTTTATTAATAATGAACTTCTAAGTGATTTTGCTATTAAAAACAACTTAGCTGTTAGTAAACAAGAAATTCAAAGTTTAATAGAAAACTCAATTCCTGGCGAATTAACTGCTGAAAATTATGCAAATTTTTTAACAGCTACAAGACAAAACGCTGAAAGCTTTGAAGCTGGAATTGCTAAATTTGCTCTACAGAACAAAATTCCATCTTTTGCTTTTGATCTGACTAATACTTCAGAAAAAGAAGCTTTAAACTTATTAAATACAGAAGAAACTAAGTATAACTTAGAGTATTTTGTAATTGACCCTGTAAAACTAGAATCAGAAATTAAAGCAACAGATAAAGAACTTACAGCATTTTTTGAAGACAATGCTACAGATTATGAAACCGAAGAAAAAATTAAATACAACTATGTAGTCTTTAACCCTGAAGTTCTTAAAAATAAAATTGAAATCAATCAAGATGATATTGATTTTTATTACAATGAAAACCTTTCTAAGTTCACTGAACCAGAACAAGTAAATATTCAAATTATTAAAATTGATATTCCTAAAGATTCAAATCCTTTACAAATCTCTGAATTAAAAGCTTCAGCAGAACTTGCAATAGAAGCAGCAAATAAGAATACAGACTTTGTAAAACTTATAAAAGAGTATTCAACTAACCCAAAAAACACAGATTCTAGCTGGGTAAAAAAAGGTGAAAAAACTTCATCTTTTGATCAAAAAGCTTTTAATGAATCTGAAACTAAAGGCTTGTTAGAGTTAATAGAAACAACAGAATATTTTGAAATTATTAACATTCTAGATCGTAAAGAAGCTTTAACAAAGACTCTTGATCAAGTAAAAGAAGAGGTAATAAACAATATTAGAAATGAAGAGGCTTCAGCATTTGCTGCTGATTATTCTAATGGAGCTTTTGATGAATGGACAACTTCTAAAAGTTTAAAAGAAATTGCTACAGAAAATAATTTAGACTATATTGGTAATTCTAATTTTATTCCTATTAGCACTAAATTATCAGCACCTATTAAAAATTTAAATCAAAAAATATCTACAGATTTAAACAATAAAAAGCAGATAATTGAGCTAGAAAATGTAAACGTGCTAGTTGAGCTTGTTGATTTTGAAGAAAGTAAAATCCCAGAATTTAACACTGTAAAACAAATAGTTAGTAAAGATTTTATCAAAAAACAATCAATTAAAAATGCTGTTAACTTAGCTGATTCAATTGAATCTGAATTAAATAATGAAAACTTTAAAACTATTGCTGAAAAAAATAGTTTTTCAGTTGAAAAACAAGAAGAAGCAAACTACCAAACTAGAGATAAAGCTTTAGTTAGCCAAGATGCAAGACTTGCTTTAAGGTCATTTAAAGGTAAAGATGGAGATGTTTTAAATACTAAATTTACTGCTAATAACCAGCATTACTTTATAAAAGTAGCCAAAAGCATTAAACCTTCGAAAGAAATAATTGATGAAAAACTAGAAGAGTATATCGAAAAAAACAAAACCTATAATACTAATATCATTACTGCTAGCTTAATTAATAGATTAAAAAGCGAAGCAAATATTGAAGTAAACTTTGATAGAATCAATTAATTAAACTAAGAGGTAGTATTTCTAAAGATCATTTTTCATTAGAAAACATAACAAAACTAAACCAGATTCCTAAAAATGGTAAAATCCATTTAATTGGAATCTGCGGAGTAGCAATGGCTCAACTAGCTGTTGCTCTCTTAGAGCAAGGGTATCAAGTTTCAGGATCTGATAAGGCTTTCTTTGAACCAATGGGAAGCTTTTTAAAAAAAACATCAATTCAACTTTTTGATTCATATTCAAAAGAAAACATTTCAAAAGATTTAGACTTAGTAATTATTGGAAATGCTATTAGCTATGGACATCCTGAAGTTCTAGAATTAGAAAAACTAAATTTAAACTATTCTTTATTTACCCAATGTTTTTATGATCTAGCAATTAATAATCGAAAATCAATTGTAGTTTCAGGAACCCACGGAAAAACAACAACTAGTTATTTAACTACAGCAATTTTTAAAAGCATAAATTTAAACCCATCTTACTTTGTTGGAGGTATCGGCCAAGAATTAGATAAATGCTTAGAAATCGGGGAAAAATACTGCATCACAGAAGGAGATGAGTATGATAGCGTATTTTTTGCAAAATTTTCTAAATTTCATTTTTATAAACCAGATATTTTAATTATCAATGCTTTAGAATTTGACCATGCAGATATTTTTAACTCAATTGAAGATATTGAAAATGAATTTATTAGATTAATTCAAAATATGCCAAAAAATGGTACTGTTCTTTATTCAAGCGATTGTGAGAATATCAAAACAATGCTTAATAAAGTTAATTTAAAAGATTTAAAAATTATTAGCTTTGGATTTAAAAATAACCCTAATTTTTTAATAACAAGCACGGAAGAAAATTTTCAACAAAAAATAACAGTAACAAATATCAATGAATCTTTTAATTATACTCTTTCAATGATTGGAGAGCACAATGCTCGAAATAGCGTTGCAGGAATTTTAGTTACTAAAGTTTTAAATCTTTTTAAATCTGAGGTTTTAGAAAATATTACAAAATTTAAAGGCGTTAAAAGAAGACAGGAAATCTGGCATCAAGATCAAAACTATATATTAATAGAAGACTTTGCCCATCACCCAACAGCTGTTGACCAAACAATTGATGCTTTAAAAAGAAATTTTAAAGATTTTAAGATTCTAATAATATTTGAGCCAAGATCAAATACATCAAAAAGAGATATTCATTCTAAAGAGTATTCCAAAGTATTAAACAAAGCAGACTATGTGATAATTTCTGATGAGCATATTGAATCTGAAGATGGTTTAAACTTAAAAACAATCAAAAATGAATTAAAAGACAAACTTCTAATAAATATGGATCACAATATTATTATTGATCATTTAAATAATAAAAAATCTACCACTGAAAAACTACTTTGCTGCGTTATGAGTAATGGCTCTTTTAATGGCTTAATTAAAAAACTTTAACAACATCTTTATTAATCATCTTCTTAATTTATTAAACATTCTATAGTAATTAAATGCTTTAAATATATCATCAGCATAATTTGACAATGGTATTGTTGTTTGCATTTTTTCTGCTTGAAAATCTTCATAAAAATAAGAATCAAGCAAAACTCCATCAACTGAATATTTATAAACACTAACCATAGGATTACCTCCTAATAAATATCCTTTTCGATCTAAAATTCTAAACTGAACGCTATTATTAACAAGCTCAATGAATATTTTTTTCGTACTTAAGTCTAGATTAATTTTTTCTATGTTCAATTTAACAAAACTATCAACAAGCTTAAATGCAATATCAACATCTTGAACTACAAGATCAAACTCTAACTGCTCTACTAGCATATAAAACTCTTTAAATTTACCATAAGTTAAAACTAAATTAATAATATCATCTATTGGAGGGGCTGAATAATTAACTAGACTTATAAAAGCATCTGGAACCTGGGGTAAAGTATCTAACGGTTCTTCTTGAAAAAAATACTCTCTAGTATCTTCTGCGCCTCCTGTTAAAGAAGCCTTACTAAAAGGACCTTCTTGGAAAAAAACTTCCTTTGAGTCAGTTAAAAGCTCTGTTGCAGAGTCTTCTAGATTGACATTAGAATGTAATAAATTTAATTTTTCATCATAAGAGTATCTAGTTTTTATATACTGACCATTATTTAATAAATGCAAAAAAACTATTTCAAATTTTAACAATGAACTCTTACTTTGATCAAGCCTATCAGAAGACAAATAAATTCTATAATTTCCAGATGGATCTAAAAAATCAATCTTGACGTTATTAGAGTCTTTAAGATATTCAAATATCAATTTTAATTTTTGATCTACAGGTTTTTTTCTTAATTCAAACTGATTCATTACAACTCTTCTTTATTTAAAAGAATAACATTTATGCAAATAAGCTTTCAATAAAAAAGTATATTAATATTATTTTAAAGACTTTCGATAAACTGTTACAGCCTTTTGATGGTCTTTTAAATTAGTAGTAAAACTGTGTCCTCCTTTTGGATTAACTACAAAATATAAATACTTTGTAGTTTCAGGATTAAAGGCAGCTTTTATTGCAGACTCCCCAACATTACATATCGGCCCTTTTGGGAGTCCTTTAAGTTGATAAGTATTATAATCTGTTTTTCTATTAATCTCAGACTGATAGATAGGCTCGCTCATTGATTTAAAACCATAGTTAATCGTTGGATCCGTTTGTAGCTTCATTCCAAGCCTTAATCTATTATGAAAAACTGAAGATACTTTAGGTTTTTCTATATGATTTGCAGCTTCTTTTTCAATTATTGAAGCAAGTGTTAAAATTTGATGCTTATTTAAACCTGTCTTATTGTCAACAGCTAGCCTCTTATAAACTTTATCAAGTTTTTTAATCATTCTAATAATTAAATCTTTAGCTGTTTCGTGACTTGCAATATAATAAGTACTAGGAAATAAATATCCTTCGATTGAATCAATAGGAGAATTAGCTAATTTAATAATTTCTTCATCTTTTAAAAGCTTATCAATTTCATCTTTAGAAAATAGCCCTGATTTTTCTATCTCTAAAGGTAAATCAAAAATTGAGGTTCCCTCTTTTATTAAAACACTTTTAAAAAAGTGACTTGGCTTAGTAATTTTTTCTAAAACTTGTTCTGGAGTTAAGGATTTTGATAATAAAAACTCCCCTGCTTTGATTTTACTTTCTTGTTTTTTATATTTAATTAATAATTTAAAAAATATATCTGATTTAATTAAATCTTTAGATTTTAATTTTGCAGTAATAGCGTTAACCCCGTCGCCTTTATTAATAATAAACTCTATCTCTTCTGCTAGCTTAGAATTAACAGGTTTTGAATATGATACAAATTTATAGAACCCTAACCCTAAAATAAGAATCAAAAAAAAGAATAAAAATATCAGGAACTTTTTCATACTATATACTTAAATCATTATTTATTTAATTCAAGATATCTATTTAATATAATCTTAGCAGCATACTCATCAACAATTTCTTTTGATTTTATCTTTCGCCCCTCATTATATATTTTTTCTTTTGCTTCAACAGAGGAGTTATATTCATCAACATATACTACTTCTATTTCTGAGCGCTTAAGAATTCTATTTATAAATTTATTAATATCAAAAACTTGTTCACTTTCTGTTTCATTATCACTTAATGGTATCCCGGCAACTAATAGCGTTATAGAATACTGCGTAATTGCATTTAGAACAAAATTTTCAGCAACTTTGTTAGCCCTTTTTAAGGTTCCAGATTCTGTAATATTTCCATTATTTTCTGAAATTACGTACCCAACCCGAACTATCCCTATATCCAATGTCAAAATCATAAAAAAAACTACCTCTAAGTAGCTAATAACAGGAGATTTATTTGTAAATTTCCCTATACTACTTGTTTAAATATTATAGTTTAATAATATACAGCATATGACTTTTAATAAAGTATCAAATACTGCAGTAGTTATTTTTGTTAGCTTATTAGTACAACTATATCTAATTAGTTCATCATTTGTAAGTCCTGAATTAATAACTACAAATTTTCAAACTCACGTTGATGATTATCAGATTAATCAAGATGAAGATATTTATTTTTCTGAAAACAATTCATTAGAAAATAATATGTCTCAAAGTCTTTCTACTCAAGATTCTAGTTCTAGAGCTTCACTAAACTATGAAAACAATGTTCAAATTATTAACTATACTATTAAACAAGGTGATACTTTAACAACTATTTGGGATAAATTTAACATAAATTCTAAAGGAGCAATCTTAGCGCATAATGCAATTAAAAAGTCTGGAATTAAAAACTTTTTAAAATACGGCCAAGTTCTTGAATTACAAATTTCTAATAATGATATTACAGGTATTAGAAAAAAGCTTGGAAATTATAAAGTTCTTATCCTAGATGGTAATGCTGAGTTTGGATACGAGAGCATAATTCTTAAACCGGAAATAACGGAGACAAAAAGAAAAGTTGCTGGAATGATCAATTCAAGTTTTGGGGAAGCTGCTAAAGCTCAAAGAATCCCTTATCAAGTAGTTGATGAAATTATTGATCTTTTTGCTGATAGAGTAGAATTTAGTAAAGATATCCAGTCAGGAGATAAATATCATATAATATATGAGCACAAAGAAACTACTGATGGAAAAATATTAACCCCTGGTAAAATTATTGCAGCATCAATTACCAACAATAACAAACAACATTTTGCTATTAAATTTGGGGATAAAGATAAATACTATGATAAAAATGGGGAGCCAATTGGAATTCAGTTTTTAAGATACCCTGTTCAGTTTACAAGAATATCTTCAATGTTTTCTAAATCAAGATTTCATCCTGTTAAAAAAGTTTATAAACCTCATAACGGCGTAGATTTTGCTGCCCCAAGAGGAACACCTGTAAGATCAATTTCAGATGGTATTGTAACTCACGCGGCATATTCAAAGTCAGCAGGTTATTATATAAAAATAAAACACAATGCAACATACTCATCAGCCTATCTGCATCTAAATAAAATATATAGTAATGTTAAAGTTGGTAGAAGAGTTAGCAAGGCTGATGTAATTGGCTCAGTAGGATCAACTGGATACGCAACAGGTCCTCATCTTCATTTTGCAATATATAAGAATGGAAAATATGTTGACCCGCTAAAAGTAAAAATTAAAGGAATGAGCAGCTCTAATCAAAAAGCGCCTTTAAGTTTTATTAAAGAAAAAGTTAAAAGTTTAGATTTTGAAATTGATGATAGAAGTATCGCCCTAGAACAAAACCAGGCATCTTCAGATTTAGGATGAGTCTTAAAATATCTTTTTTAACAATTGGCTCAGAACTCTTAGATGGAAGAATAACAAATACAAATGTTAAAAGACTCGCTGATATTCTAAAAAAAGACAATCTTAAAATCTCATCAGTCTTATCTGTTAATGACACAATAATTGATATCACATCAGCTTTAAAATACTTAGAAACAGTTTCAGATGTTATAATAACTTCAGGAGGACTTGGCCCAACTGTTGATGACCTAACAAGAGAAGCCATTTCAAAATATACTAATAGTACATTAATCAAATCAACTGAGCATTTTGAATACTTAAAAGAGTTATTTAAAAAGAAAAATAAAAAATTCTCTCTATGTAACGAGCAGCAAACTTTTATACCTAAAGAAAGCTTGATATTAAAAAATTCTATTGGAACGGCTCTATGCTTTGGCTTAAAACATAAAGACCTGCTTATACTTTCAGCCCCAGGGGTTCCATCTGAATTCATTGAGGTTATACAAAACGATGGATTAAATCTTATAAAAAAGCATTTTAAAATAGTTAGCAAAAAAGATGATTTTAAATCCTTAACTATAATCAACCATTCAGAATCTATCTTGAATGAAGTTGCAGTTAGAAACTGTTCTAAAGAAACTGAACTTATTTTTCAAGTCAGGTCTCCTGAAATTATTTTAATTTTAAAAAACAAAGACAGAGATCAACTAGAAAAAGAATTTAACTTAATAATAAAAGAGTTAAAAAATGAAACAGTTTATTCAATTGATCAAAAAAAATATCTAATAGATGAATTTAAAGAAAAATCAAAAAGCATAAATAAAATACTGATTAACAAAAGCATAGAATATAACTTTTTAAACATATTTTATAATGACCTTGGTTCTGTTTTTTTTAATCAAATAATAATTTCTAAGACAAGTCAGACTATAAGCTTTTCAAAGAACGACTTAGTGCTAAAAATAGAAGAAGAAAATGAAAATTTAGTATATAAAGCCTCTTTTAATAATAAACAAATTACTAACAAATACCCATATCCAGTAAACAAAAGAGAAAAAAGAAACTGTGGTTTAAATTTTATTTTTCAAGTTCTCAACAAACTACTAATATAATCAATAGTTTAACTAATAAACTTTAAAATAACACCTTGAATCGAATACTATTAAAAGTGTATCTAAAAGGTATAAATATATTTTATAAGTGAGGGTAATATTACAAATAATAATCATAAAAAATATAAAGGAGAAATCCTAACAAAAGATGTTAATGTTGATAATGATAAATTTCTAAATTTAATCATCGGTGAGAACAGCTCTAATATCAACTTAATTTCTGACAAACTATCTTTAGAAATAGTTACTAATGAAAACAATATTAAAATTACTGGATTAGATTTCCAAGTAGATTTAGCAAAAGATATAATAAATCAGTTCTTAAAACTTTTAAAAGAAGGTGGGAAATTATACCCAGAGGACATTACAAGAGCTGTAGAGCTTCTTTCAGAAGATCAAAGTATAAATTTAGGTGAAGTACTAAGAGAGAAAATAGTAATTTCAGGTAGAAAGAAAACTATCGTTCCAAAAACAGAGAACCAAAGAAAATATATAGCAGCTATTAGACAAAATAGTATCACTTTTGCTATTGGCCCAGCTGGGACTGGTAAAACTTATTTAGCTATGTGTATGGCTGTTTCTGGTTTATTAAAAAAAGAATATAAAAAAATTATTCTTTGCAGACCCGCTGTTGAAGCAGGAGAGAAATTAGGATTTTTACCAGGCGATATGTCTGAAAAAGTAAATCCATACTTGCGCCCTCTTTATGATGCTCTTTATGATCTTGTAGATTTTGAAAAAGGAACTGAATTAATTGAAAGAGGCGCAATTGAAGTTGCTCCCTTAGCATTTATGAGAGGAAGAACTTTATCAGATGCTTTTGTTATCATTGACGAAGCTCAAAACACAACTCCTGGGCAAATGAAAATGCTATTAACTAGGCTAGGGATGAACTCAAAATACATAGTAACAGGTGATGTTACTCAAATTGATTTAGCAGATAATATTAAATCTGGCTTAACAGAAGCAATTCAAATTCTAAGAGGAACTAAAGGAATATCTTTTATTGAACTAAAAGGAGATGATATTGTTAGAAATCCACTTGTTGTAAAAATTGTTAAAGCCTATAATCGTTTTAATAATAAATAATTATTTAGCCTGTAAAATCAAAAACTTAGCATATTGGAAATATTTTTTTTATTATCTAGAATAATGCTATAAAAAAGATTATCAATGAAAATACCATTAAAGAGCAATATTACTTTTTTCCTAATTACACTGCTTGCAGTTTTTTGCGCAGAGGTGCTTTTTAAGTTCTACGCTTTAGATTTTAATTTATTATTTTCTAGTAATAGAATTTTAATTTTATCTTTTACAATATTTTCTATTCATCTTTTTAGTGTAAATTTTTTAAAAGATTATAAATTAGAAAATAAAAATATTCTTTTCTTTTTCATAGTCTTTGTTCTAAATGTCTTTATTGCATCTTTTGGTGTTATTATTGCAGATGCTTTTACTAGCTATCTAAAACTCAGCAACTTAAATTTTACACTCGAATCAATTTCTTTTAGATTTTTAATCCCTTTTGCAACGGGTACTTTAATTATTCAATCACTTTTAGGACTATCTTATGCGTTAGTTTATTCTTTAATTATAAGTATCAGCTTTTCAATATATTTTCCAAATTCAATACTAATCCTTCCTTTTGTTTTATCTACTTCTTTAGTTGGAGCACTAACACTAGAAAAATTTAGAAACAGATCAAGCTTTATAAAAGCTGGTTTTAATATCGGATTGATAGGATTCCCCTTTGCGTTAAGCGCTATAATGCTAAACTATTCTGCAAACCTTTCGTTAATAGATTTTATCTTAATTTTATTTAGCCCATTTATGGGTGGAATAATTTGTTCAATGATTGCATTTGTTTTAATGCTTATCTTTGAATATATCGGAGGATATTCAACTGATATGAAATTAATAGAGATGTCTACTTTAGACCATCCTTTATTAAAAGAATTAAGCATCTCAGCACCTGGAACTTGGAGCCATTCAACAGTTATTAGTATGATGGTTGAATCTGCTGCAAATGAGATAGGAGCAAACCCTGTACTCTGCAAAGTTGGATCTTTTTTTCATGATATTGGAAAAATGAAAAAGCCATCTTACTTTGTAGAAAACCAGTCTGGCGGTGAAAATAAACACGACAAACTAAGCCCAAGTATGAGCTCACTAATTATCAGATCACATGTTAAAGATGGTCTAGAGCTAGCAAATGAGTATAGATTACCAGCAGCCATTAAAGACTTGATTGCTCAGCACCACGGAACATCAGTAATTGAATATTTTTATGATAAAGCTAAAAAGGAAAATCCTGACCAAGATGTTGATATTAGTTTATACACCTACCCGGGGCCAAAACCTCAAACAAGAGAAGCAGGATTATTAATGCTTGCTGATACTATTGAACCTGCTACAAAATCTATATCAGAACCAACCCTTGATAGAATTCAAGGAGTTGTTCAGAAAATGATTAATAAAATCTTTGCATCTGGAGAATTAAATGAATGCGATTTAACGCTTAAAGATTTACATAAAATTGCTAAATGTTTTACCAGAGTGTTAAATGGCAAATATCATCATCGTATTGCATACTCTGAACCAGCAAGCAAAGGAAAAGAAATCGTAAAAGATGAAAAAAATGGAAAGAAACTGGAACCTACAAATACAAATTCAAAAGAAAAGCAGTCTGAACATAGAAAGCCTAAAAAAGAGAATGATGAAAATCTTAAAAGACTCGGAATTGACGAAGAATCTTCCAAAGACAGTTAATGAAGTTAGTATTCTTTTTTGTAGCGACCAAGAAATAAGAGTTTTAAATAGAGATTTTAGAAATAAAGATAAAAGCACAGACGTCTTATCTTTTTCACAAATTGAGAATTTGGATTTTGTATCTTTGGCACTTGGTGATATAATAATTTCTGTGGACACTGCATTAGTTCAAGCTAATGAATTAAATGTAAGTCTTGATGATGAAGTACTAAGATTATCAATTCACGGACTACTGCACTTACTAGGGTATGACCATGAAAACGTATCAGAGATAGAAGCAAAAAAGATGAGAGATTTAGAAGAAAAACTTTTTTTAGAAGTATGTGATGATTAATAAAAAACTTTTATATGGACTTTTTATAAGCTCTTTTATCTTTATATTTTTTAGTTTGTACTTAATGCTTTATAAAGCACCTACTGAGATATCTATGGGGGAGATTCAAAAGATATTTTATTTCCATGTAGCCTCTGCAATTATAAGCTATTTTCAGTTTTTTTTAGTTTTCACCTCATCATTAATTTATTTAAATAATAAAAATATATTTGTAGATTTCTTTGCTAGAGCCTCTGCTGAAGTTGGGTTCTTATTATCAACAATTGTTTTAGTTACAGGAGTTATTTGGGCAAAGCCAATTTGGAATGTCTGGTTTAATTGGGAACCAAGACTAGTATCATTTTTATTAATTTGGCTAATATTTTTAGTTTATCATATTATTAGATTTTTTACTGTAGCCCATCAAGCTAGGATCCAATCTGCTATTTTAGGAATTATTGCCTGTCTCTTAATCCCTATAATGATTTTTTCAATAAAAGTTCTGCCGTTATTTCAGCAACTTCACCCTGTTGTAATTGAAAATGCAGGACTAACAAAGCAGATGTCACTAATTTTATTACTAACAACTTTTAGTATGCTAATCTTTAGCATTTTACTTACATACTTTAAATATTGTATATATAAACTAAACTGGATTGCAAAATATGATTGATACAATAAATTATTTAAAAATAGCTTACCTTTTTGTTTGGTTCTTATTATTTATTTTTATCTTCTGGGGTATAGTATCAATTAATAAAATAGATAAAATATTAAAAAGAAAAAATGACAAATCTTAAAACTACTTTTTTAAAAAGTTTAGATCGAGTAGATCAGATTGATTACTTTGATCAAACTCCTGAAATATTAATGCTTGGAAGATCAAATTCTGGAAAATCAACATTAATAAATAATTTAACTAAATCTAGACAAGCTAAAACTAGTTCTAAACCTGGGAGCACTACCTGCATTAACTTTTACCAGGTAGAGTTTTTAAATGAAGAACAAAAAGAAATCAGATTAATTGATTTTCCTGGCTTTGGTTATGCAAAATTTTCTAAAAAGAAAAGAGAAGAAGTAAGTAAAAACATCATTAAAATTTTACACGAAAGAGAAAACATAAAAGTTTGCTGTCTTTTAATTGATAGTAAAAGAGAACCTGAAATAGATGAAATCAGTATAGTTAATACTGCATTTAATAATGGAATCATTGTTAAAATAATAATTACTAAACTTGATAGACTAAATCAAAAAGAAAAGAATAAACAAATTAAACTAATCTCTTCTAAATTAAACTTAGAAACTACTGATCTTTTTAAAAGTGATTTAAAGAAGACTAATTATAATAAAATGTTTGAAGACTTAGTAACTTTAACTTAGTTAAAATATAAACTACTGTAAATACTAACTATTTTAAAAAAGAACTTTACTTAAAATTTTTTTAAAATCATATTTTATCTGAACAATATCAGGCACTTAACCGAGATTTATTGCAATTTATATACATATAGCCCCAATTCTGAAAAACTTAGAAGACAAGTAAAATAACAAGTGATAGGATAAGGACTTAAAACATAGGTTAAAAAGGAGTAAGTTTATGAAAATAACTAACTTAATTAAAACAGTATTAACACTAACTTGTTTATCAAGTGTTGTTATTGCTGATGGTGTAAGAGATTACAACGGAGAGGTTGCTAGAGGTCGTTACTTTAATTTACAGCAAAATGCTCGTACATTTGGTATGGCTGGCGCTAGTGTTCCTACTTCTTCTGATAGTTCAAGCATCTTAGGAAACCCAGCTGGTCTTGCAAATATGGAAGAAGGCGAAGTTTCTTTGAGTTACGGTATTAATGAAAACTCAGGTAACCAGTACGGTACTTGGGCTGATGCATTATACGAAGAAAATATTGGACATGCTTTAATAGCATTACCAGTAGGACCAACTGCTAATGGACTTCCTAATTATGGAAACATTGGTCTTGGATGGTCAACATACGATGGTGAAGATGATAAAACTGGAGCAATTGAAACTGAAGGCGAAAGACTTCATTTAGCACTTGCTAAAAGTATTTCAGATAACACAACATTTGGTTATGGATTATCATATTTTGATGATGAATTAACTGATTCTGGTGTTGTTAACACTGGTGAGAAATCATTTAGACATACTGTTGGAATGCAAAAGCAAACTTCAGATACTGTTAAATGGGGTGCAAGCCTTTTCTTTGGTCACGGAGAAAGAGATGTTAACGTTGCTGGACTTGGATCTGGAAACGGTGACTCTATGCAATATGGTGTTGAAGTTGGAACAGGGATTAACTTAACTGATAATACTATTCTATCTTTAGCTGCTGATTATACTGAGTATGAGCTTGATTCAGATTCTGAAGCTCCACTTCCAAGTATTTGGGGAGGAGATGAAGACGGTCAAACTTTTGGTGGTAGAATTGGTCTTGAGACTTCTTTAGCTAAGTACCTTAAAGGTAGACTTGGTTACAGATATGCTGGAAATGACGATCATCAGATTACTAAATCTGGTTCTACATTATTAGAAGGTAGTTCTAAGTACAATGCTGTTACAGCTGGTTTAGGTTTATCTATCCCTGTTTGTGGATTAGGTGCTAATATCAGATCAGTAAACGTTGATTATGGTGTTGAATACAGAACTGAAAGCGTTGATGATTGGCAACATGTTGTTACTACATCACTTCCTTTTGGATTGTGTAAAAACTAAGAATAATTTATTTATAAATTATTAAACTAAAAAGGCTTAGTAAGTTAATTCTTACTAAGCCTTTTTTTATAGCTTTTAGAAGATATTGAATTTAGATATTAAATATATAATAATCAATCATAATTTTAATAAAGGCTAAAATGAACAAAATTATCCTTACCCTTTTTCTTTTAATAATTAATATTAATTTATACTCAGATTCTGGCATATACATTAAAGCTTTTGCTGGGACTAACTTAACTCAAGATTCAGATATTGAAGGATCTTTATTAGATTTTTCTGTTAACTCCGAGGCTTCATTTAAAAATGGGTTCGTTGGCAGCCTAGCTGCTGGTTATATGTTTAGTAAACTAAGAGCTGAATTAGAATTTTCCAAAAGAGCTAATGACTTTAATTCTTTCCAAACAATTAATAATTCTTTATTTGGAAGTAGTGATGGAGAGCTAAACTCAACAGCTATAATGTTAAATAGTTATTATCATTTTAGTTTTTTACCAAGAATTAATCCTTATTTTGGTTTAGGGCTTGGGATAATACAAGAAATTGAATCAAAGTTTAATTTAAATAATTCATTAGGTGATATAAATTTTGATACTAGTTCTATTGCTTGGCAAGCTATTCTAGGGGCTGAGTTTAAACTCACTTCTAGCTTAAGAGTTTTTGGAGAAGGAAGATTCTTTTCAGGGCCAGGTCCAGAATTATCAAACTCTGATCTAACTTTTGATTTAGATTATAATAACTTATCATTAGGTGCTGGACTTATATATAAATTTTAATTTAGTTTTGTTTAATTTAAAAATAAATTATGATAATTTTTGGAGAGAACAATAACTATCGCCACCCTATAACAGAAACTATCGCCAGGTAATAATTTTAATTATCGCCATAGTATAACAATAACTATCGCCACCCCTTATAATCATTTTTAACATCA
>Ga0114953_1000108_pt1 | contig 54625 bp, 51 predicted proteins | sample SidtaG_FD_87298 | JGI IMG/M metagenome (GOLD analysis project Ga0114953, IMG submission 87298) | Marine algal microbial communities from Sidmouth, United Kingdom - Sidmouth_Male2 metaG | ecosystem: Host-associated > Algae > Red algae > Unclassified | place: Sidmouth, United Kingdom | collected...
AAACTCCCGATCGTCGCCGGTCTGTGCCGGCTGTGGACTCGCTTCCTGATACATGTCAGGAAGTCGACGCCGACAGTAACGAGACGACGGGAGAAGCGCAAACGAGCGGGGGTTTAGTCAGAAGATCAATTATATCAACGTCTTATGACTGAATGACGCAGCGTCGATAAATTGTCGCGAAGGACAATGTGCACGTAAGTGCCTGTCGAGGCTCGGAAAAATCGACGCCGGCGGGAGTGGCAGGAAACGTCCGGGAAGCGTGACGTGGCACGGGTTCGGGGGGTCAATGCGAGCGGTAGTGTGCGGCGCATCTCGGCATCGGTTGCGTACATACGCCAAGCCTGGGTGCAAGCTCCGTCAGATTCAGCAATTCCAGATCGAGCGCGGACACCAAAATCATCGATGGTAGAAGATTGGTCGAGATCCCTCGCCTTCGTGAAAATCGAAAGAAGGTCGTCAGGCGCTGCGGAAACCCCGGCCAGCACTACCCCGCACGACCACTGTTCGAGCGTACGACACCTTATGCCGATGCTATCACTGAGTGCGGATGAACCACCTGTACGCGAAGCCAGAGCTTCCCGTTCGGCTCTCATTTCCACATAGATTGGGTCCCTGTAGATTTGACGAACGCGCGCACCGCGTTCGCTGCCCACCGCTACAACGAAGGCTTCCGTCGTCTCGGCGCCCACCCGTGGCTGATCGAGCCGGTCGAGCAGCTGCTCGGCGGGCCGGTCTACATGCATCAGTTCAAGGTCAACGCCAAGGCGGCGTTCGACGGTGCAGTCTGGCAGTGGCACCAGGACTACGGCACCTGGCAGCGCGACGACGAGATGCCTGAGCCAAGGGCAATCAACATCGCGGTTTTCATCGACGATGTAACCGCAGCCAACGGTCCGCTGTTGTTCATTCCGGGCAGTCACAAGCTCGGTGTGGTCGAGGCTGGGCACGATCTCGAGACCACCTCCTACCCACTGTGGACGCTTCGCCGTTCGATCGCACCATCGCCTACCTGTCGCTCTGTCACGTCGATAACCACATCCGGGCTTTCAAACGCGAGGAATGGATTGCGCATCGTGACTTCACGCCGATCCGTGCACTCGACGACGACTGCCTGTCGGAACCTGCCAGGGCCAGATCGAAGACCACTGTGGCAAACGCGGCCGAACGCGCGAACATCACCGAGACGGCAACGAGATTTCGGCAGCATGTTCTTGTCGCAAGTGCCGAGCGCGCCAGGCCTGAGCGTCGTGTCCATCGCCGATCTCGATCCGGAGCGGGCCAGACGCGCGTGTCGGAAGGTCGGCTGGTCAGATGCGCTGGTCGACCGGACGGCCTTCGTCGACGACGCCGGCTCAATGATTCGCGCCGGCGACCTGGAGGTTGTGGTCGAGGCAACCGGCAATCCTGCCGCGGGTCTTCGTCACGCGCGTGAGGCGATCGCCAACGGTCTGCACATCGTCATGGTGAATGTCGAGGCCGATGTTCTGGCAGGGCCGCTTCTCGCCCGCGAGGCGCGGCAGGCGGGAGTCGTCTACTCGATGGCCTATGGCGACCAACCCGCGCTGACTTGCGAGCTCGTCGAATGGGCTCGCACTACCGGTTTCGAGGTAGTCGCTGCAGGCAAGGGCACGAAGTATCTACCCGCTTTTCACGCCTCGACACCGGACGTCGTCTGGGACTACTACGGCCTGACGACCAAGCAAGCCGCCGCCGCTGGCATGAACAGTCAGATGTTCAACAGCTTTGTCGCGACCGCGGAGCGAGACCTGCAGATGGGAGATCGGCTCGACGGCGAGGGCGGCTACATCGTCTGGGGCAAGCTCTATCCTGCGGAAAAATCCCTCGCACTCGGCGGATTGCCGATTGGCCTCGCCCACGACACGACATTGAATCGCAACGTGCGCGCTGGCGAGTCGATTCTCTGGAGCGACGTCGATATCGACGCGAGCCTCAAGGCGGTCCGTATTCGTCGGGAGATGGAAGCGGCGGCCAGCGCATAGAGCCGTAACCGGATCAAGCCGCCGTCTTGTCGAGGTCCTTGGTAATTTCCCTGAACATCCGTTCGGCGAACCGGTCCCACTCGGTGCTCCGCCGGTTCATGTCGTTGTCGGGCATGGTCACGCGAATCTTGATCAGTGTGCCGTCGTGTTCGGTCTGGTACACGAGCGTGTACGAAGCGAGATTTTCCCGAAGATAGGTTGCCTGCACGCGGGCGACGGTGCGAACGCCGCGTGCGCGTGTCGCCGCGGCGACCACGTTGAAATTGGAGTACACGCCCTGCCGGACGGCTTCTCCGATGGCCTGCATCGTTGCGCGTGTCGAACCCATGACCAGCTTCTCGTGCTCGAGATCGCTGTTCTCTTGCGCAACCGGGTAGACGTATACATCTGCAAGGCGTCGCTTGCGCAGGTTCGCATAGCGCAGAGAGAATCCATCGGAGCCGTCGCCGAAATACTTGAAGCCCTGATACTCGAACGAGTCGAGCGTCGGGGGCAGGGACTCCACGAGCGCCGGCGGTGCGGGTTCTTCCGGCGCTTCGGCCGACGTGCCCGGCGTTGCGCAGGCCGATGCAAGGAGAACCACAGCGGCAATCGAGGCGAGACGTATGAGGGGCATGACGAGGTCCGGCATCGGGTCTTGCTGGCAAAATCGCAAGAAGCAAGCCGCGGCTCCCGGATGTGCGCGTCAGGTGTCCTTACGCTGTCTCATCCTGTCGAACGCATCCCGAAATTCGTCATCCGACTAAGGTTTGTCGCTGTGCTGCCGAGTGATTGATATTTCGTCCGGAGCCGCCGCTTCGATCAACTCGAATCGCGGCGCGGGTGCGCCATTCACACTGACCGGTTCGAGAAACAACGTCTCTGGCCTGACCCAGAGGCCGTGCTCGCCGTACAGCGCCCGGTACAAGACAAGAGTTTCCTCAGTCTCACTGTGGGTGGCATGGCCGAGCACCTGGTACTCCGCCCCTTTGTAGTGTCGATAGCGACCGGGAATCGGGAAGGCCTGCGTTTGACTGTCTACACTTCCTGTCATGGATACTCGTTCTCTGAAGCTGCTCGTCGTGCTCGGGCTGCTCGGCGTATTGTCTGCCTGCGTAACCACGCCACCGCGCGACATCGATGACATCTGCTCGATGTTCCGTGAGAAAAGGGGCTGGCACAAGGTCGCGCGCAATGCTGAGGAAAAGTGGGGAACGTCCATGCACATCCCCATGGCATTCATGCGACAGGAGTCGAGCTTTCGCCACAAGGCGCGGCCGGCCAGACGGTACCTGCTTGGCTTCATTCCGTGGCGGCGTCCGAGCTCCGCTTACGGGTATGCCCAGGCCATCAACGGCACCTGGGGCGAGTACACGCGCGCCACCGGTGAGTACTGGCGAGTGCGCCACAACTTCGCAGATGCAACCGACTTCATTCACTGGTATGTCGGGGAGGCTGGACGCCGCAACGGCGTACCGTCGACTGATGCGTTCAACCTGTACATGAACTATCACGAGGGTCCCGCCGGATTTGCCCGGGGTACGCACCGCAAGAAGCCCTGGCTGCAGAAAGTGGCGACCGGCGTACAGCTTCGCTCCCAACGGTATGCGGCGCAGTATGCCGCTTGTCGCGAGTCGTTCAAACCGGGGTTCTTCGGTCGACTCTTCGGCGGCTGACGCGACCTGACGAATCACCGTGCCTGGCGATGGACCGGGCAGCTATGATGGCGTGAACAGAGGAGCGACATAGATGGGACTGGGCGATATCTTCGGCAAGCTGTTCGGCGGTGGTGCGAGCGGCGGCTCGGCGACCGTCGAGGAAGGTGAGGCGGTTGAGCACGACGGGTACACCATCGTTCCGGCACCGTTCAAGGAGGGTGGCCAGTTCCGAACGGCCGGGATCATAAGGCGCGAGATAGACGGCGCCGTTCGCGAGGTCAGGTTCATTCGTGCCGACAATTCGAGCGATCGGCAAGCTGCCATGGATCATTCACTGCAGAAAGCCAGACAGATCATTGCCGAACAGGGTGAGAGGATCTTCGAACGGGAAAACATCTAGGTTCTGCTCAGCAGTATCCACTTGCATCGCTGATAGCCTCTGTGGGCACGACGGCGGACTCTGGCATGGCTCGGACATTCGACCGAAGGCGCCTGGAGGCTGGTGTTCGACGCGATCCTCGGGCGCGATTGTGCATGTTGTGAAGATCGTCACGCCTGCAGTCGACGCAGGCCGCGAGGTCGCCGATCAGGCGTAGTTGACAGGCGTTGAGTTGCCGGCTTTCGGGCCGATAGCACACTCGACATGAAGCTCTTTCTGACATCAGCCTACGACGTTCATCCGAGTCTTGACGCGCTTCTGGCGCTCGCGCCCGGTACGCTCGAATCACCGCACGAACTGTGGCCGGTTGCCGAGGACGCAGATGCCATCCTGTTTGTCGAGAACACGCATTTCGACGATCTGCGCTGGACACGTCTGTTGCGTCATCCACTCCTCAAGCAATTCCGGAGCAAATCGTTCGTGTACAACGAATCGGACAAGCCCTGGGACGTCATCGCAGGCTTGTATTGCAGCATGCCGCCGAATCACTTTGCGGCTGACCGACATGTTCCTTTCCCCTACATCAAGTTGCCCTGTCAGCCTGCTGAGCATGAGCCCGCAACCGAACAGGCGCAACGCTGGCTGTATTCCTTCATGGGTGCGATGAGCCATCCTTGTCGACGATCCATCATGCAGCTCGACGACCAGGAAGCGATGCTACGGAATACGTCCGACTTCGATGTCTGGCATGCCGAAGGTGGCGAACTCGAGCGACGTGCCCGCGAATTCACGGCCTCCCTTGTCGGCAGCGCTTTCATTCTCTGTCCACGCGGCATCGGCACGTCATCGATGCGCCTGTTCGAATCCCTCGCGGCCGGCCGCGCGCCGGTCATCATCGCCGACGACTGGCTTGCACCTCCGCACGTCGACTGGTCCTTCGCGATCCGCGTACCGGAACGTCGCATTCATACCATTCCGGATCTGTTGCGGGTCCATGCCGATGAAGCGGTCGAACGTGGCCATGCGGCACGGGCGGCATGGATGGCGCACTACTCGCCGGAAAGGCTGTTCCACAGCGTCGGCGAATCGATCGGCTATCTGCTCGAGGGAAAAAGGGGCCGGCGTAGACACCCCTACTCATTCGGTTTGCGCAAATGGTACGTGTCGGGCGAGGCGGCCACGCGAGGGGCGCTGCGCAAACTACGGCGCGCAGCGTGAAGCCAGCGGGCTATCGATGCTGGTCGATCAGGATCTGATTTCCGTCCGGGTCGGAGATCAGGATGTTTGCTGGACCCGATGTCCATTCGTCGGCATCTCCGCTGACGTCAATGCCCAGCTTCATGAGCTCGCGCCTCAATTCACGTACGTCCATGAATGAATCGAGTTCCTTGCCACTCTGATCCCAGCCCGGGTTGAAGGTCATTATGTTCTCTTCGAACATGCCCTGAAACAGCCCGATGACGTGTTCGCCGTTCTTCAATATCAACCAGGTCTGTTCTGCGGCCCCGCCGATAGCGGCAAACCCGAGCTTCTCGTAGAAGCGTCTTGATGCGGCGAGGTCCTTGACGGCAAGGCTTACGGAAAACGATCCGAGTTCCATTTTGCATCCCCAATACAGGCCAGGTTGCTTCCTACCTTAGCATCGGGTGTTTCAGGAGAGCCTTTGTCGGGGAAATCCGCGGATCAGGGTGGCTCGATGACGCTAGGGTGAGAATCGTCAGGTCGTTGACGTTTGCCGTTCCTTTGTCTCCGCACTCGTGCGAACGCGGCGACGATACGCAGCGGGTGGTTCGGATTCGATTCGTGTGAAATGCGAGTAGAAAGCCGATTCGCTGTTGAACCCGGATGCATGCGCCACTTCGAGCATCGTCAGCTCCGCGTTTTCGAGCAACCGCTGCTTCGCGTGCTCGATGCGCAGGGTATTGACGAACTTGTTGAAGTTCCCGCCGCTGCCGCGATTGCAGGAAGAAGGGTAGCGAAAGGACGACACAGACCATCGCTGGCAAGAGATGTGGTCTGTCCGCCCGAGTCCAGCCTTCACCGCTCAGCAGTGCACGCACGCAGACGTACCAGAGCGGTCCGGTAAGTGCGAGGAACGGCACATGCAACTTGTTGAGATGCGGATAGACGTCGAGCATGCCGAGTCGGAACCCGATGCCGTGAGCGAGCCAGACAAAGCAGACCAGCGACAGCAGGCAGAGCAGGTTGTTTGCCGATGTCCGCCGTTGCACGCAGAGCTGACTGATCGCCAGCACCACCAGAATTCCGCTTCCCATGAGCAGCACATGGTCCACTTCTCTTCGTCACCTCCTTGCGAAAGTCAGCGGGCCGCCCTTCATCTTCACATATCAGCTTCACATAGCGGGATCGTCAAGTACAGGTATTGAAGCTGCCAGTAGCAGATGCTGAATCGGGCAGTAGAAGGTTACGGGAATGCGTCACGGGATAGGGGGGCGACCATGGATGGCACGGGCACTGCATCGATTGTGAACTTCATCCCGAAACAGAGATTTTCCATCCATGTCCAAGCGTTTCAAGCCACGTCATTTCACTGCAGGGGGCGGAATCGCCGCGGCGATCCTGCTCTCCGCCTGCGGAGGCTCTTCCAGCTCGGACTCGTCCCCGGCCCTCGAAGCGCAGGCCATCGATGGCTACCTCGTCGGTTCCAGCGTCTTCTGCGACGTCGTCGAGAACGGTGGCACGGCTGCCGCCGGTCGGTTCAGCTGCCCCGCCGGTACGAAGCTGTTCCGCATCGTCGGTGGCGCTGATGTCGGACTGGACGAGACCGCGACAAGTGGCGGCATCCCCTTCATCGGTGAGCTGAAGGCACCGTCGAACCTTGCGTGGGTAACACCGCTTTCGACTATCGCGGTCGAGCTGTCCTCCTCTGAGGACGGGACATACGACCCTGCGCGCTTCGACGCCGCCGTCGATTCGCTAGCCGCGGCGCTTGGACAATCCGGCATCGACCTCTCAGCCGACGCCTCCGAGACCACGCAGTTGCTACAGCTGAACGGGCAGATCAGTCAGATGCTCAGTGCCTTCGTGGATACCGACGCAGACTACGCCGAGACTGGGCGCATCTTTGCCTCTCTGGTTGCCGATAGCACCGCTGACGGAACGGTGTTCAGCTTGACCGATGGTGTCGGCGAGCTGGTCACGCGGCTGAACACGCGACTTGCCGACAACGGCTCCAATCTTGCGAAAAACAACGCCGAGCTCGGCGCAGTCATCGACAGGGTGCAGAGCGCCAACATCGCTATTGCGAGCGCCGCACGGCCAGACCCGGTGACAGTCGGAGGGGCAACGACACCGCCACTGGTGCCGGTGGTGACGATCGATCGCGAGGAATCCTTCGTCACCATTTCCAGTGGCGACGACAACGCCAGCGAGCAGGTCACACTCGAGGACTTCGAGGACGATCAGCGCAGCGCGGCGACGGGTGGCCAGGGCGCTCGCTACACGACGGTGCTCACCGACGGAATCGACTACTTGTCGATCGGCCGGAGTGCCTTCGATGTCGAGCGCGCGCTGACGCGAGAGACCGTGTCCCTCGGCTTCGAGCTGGTCGCGACTGACGACAACGATCCGAGGAGCATTGCAGTCACGACCTCCGAGGCAAGGCTCACGACGACTCCGCGAACAGATGACATGACAATGACACTGCCGGAGGGATCAGACCTGAATGTCCGTTCGGTCGACATGGCGGGAACGATGACAGAGACCACCATCAGACTCGCTACCGACCACGAATTCTCTTCGGCGAACGAGGGCATCGAGATCTCCTTCTGGCGAATCGACGAGCGGCTCGAGGACGAAGGCTTCGGTGACATCGTGGCGAGGGACGGAAACTACCGTATGACTGCCGTCATCGGCGGAGTGAGGATCGGTGAGAGCGACAACGACGTGGTTACCGCAGCGACGCAACGCACCGTCAGTACCGGCGATCAGGTCGTGACCGGGTCGGGCTTTGCGGGTTACGTAACGTTCCTGCAGTACTCGCAGTAAGCTTGCTGGTTGCGAGGGGGTCTGCACCTGGGTGCGGTTACCGATGGGACCGCACCCCTGTGCATGCCTCCTTGCACTCTTGTCGACACTGGCTGCGTCCTTGCCGGCGATGGCCGCCGAGCCATTCTGGACGACCCCCTCACTCGCCTTTTCCGTAGAGGAGCGCTGGCGCGTCTCGATCAGGGGCGAGCGAATAAGTGACAAGGTGCCGCATGCCCCGAACGCGCCGGGTGGTGGCTTCGAACCGGCAGAAGAAAAGCCACGCTACCTCGACGGCACGCTCGCGCTCGACTGGCGACCGCTTGACGGTTGGCAGCTACGTGCACGCATTGGGCGACGATCGCTGACGTCGCTGCGCGACAGCTATACCGTCGACGGCCTGCATTTCGGTGTCGCGCGGCGTCTGCCGTCACCGCATCCGGCAATCGGCCTCGAAATGTTGCTCGACGTCGATCTCAATCGTGCCGACGAGCTCTACAAGAATTCCTGGACCGAAGTCGGCGGATCGCGGTTGAGTGAGGCACGGCTGTTCGATGCCAGCGACGACTCCGTGATGCTCTCGCTCGCCGCCCGAGCCCCGCTGTTCTATTCCAGCAGCGTCGCCGTGCTGATTGGTGCCGGGCGCACACGCGCACGGCACGGCCGCCTGGCAGGCGTCGGCACAGACGCCGAGGGATGTCGGTACGAATTCGGCGCATCGGCCGGCGCCGGCTGGCTCGAGTTACTGGAGAGCTGCGACAGCCTCGTGACCTTTCGCGAGACGTATGCGGACGAAAGCGGCATCCAGCGTCGCCTGGGCTTCTCGCCATCATCCGATCTGGAGTACACGGGCAGCGTGGCCCAGGCGGGAATCGCGTTCGAACACAGGGCAGGTGATGTCGAGGTCTCGCTCGGCTACGTCTATCGGCGCCGTGACCGCGGCGCTTTCGACCGGCGCATCCGTGAACAGGGCGGACGCACGGTTGCGTCGAGCCACACCACATCGCTACGGGCAGGGTTCGCCGCATCCGCCACGCTGGGTGTCAACGTCGGTCTCCATTACCGCTCGACGGCTTATCTCGACGAGCTTCCGCTGCTCTATAACGTCTTCACCAGCGAACGTTTCCTGAAGAACAACCTCGCGTTCAGTATCGGCGCGACACTCGCGTTCTGACACGCGGGCTGGCCGCCGGTCTGGCGCCGTCGTGCGTCACGCTCACCAGCGTTCCGATCAGCGCAGCCGCCCGGTCAGGGCTTGCCAGCGCTCGAACTTCAAGACGCGTCAAGATCGATCGGCTGCAACTCGTCAAATCGATCGCCCGGGCCCGGGTTGTCAGCGGGCGTGCTGCCGCCGAGATGATCGACGATACCCCAGACAGCATTGAGTGCGGTCTGCACAGCGCCCTCCGCCCATCCGGGTGTCCATGAGACGTCATCCCCCGCAAGGAAGATACCGCGCTCTGAGGCCTGGAAATCCCGTTGCATGAAATGCGTGTACATGCGCCGGTTGTAGCGATAGTGACCTGGTAGGGCGCCTTTGAAAGCGCCGAGAAAATGCGGATCGGACTCCCATGAAATGGTGATCGGATGACCGATGATGTGACTGCGGATGTCGAGGCCCGGGTAGATCTTGGAAAGGGCGCCCAGCGCGAGTTCGACGCGTTGTTCCACCGGTAACGGCAGCATCTTCAAGGCATCGGCCATCCAGGTGTAGCTCAGGCAGATGACGCCAGGCCGGTCGGCGCCATGATCGAACAGGTAGGTGCCGCGCGTCAGTCGGTCGCTCAGTGTCATGCTCATGCAAGGTTCGCCCGTAGCCGGGTCGATGTCATGCCAGAAAGGACGATCGACCATCACGAAGGTCTTGGCCGACTGCATGTAGCTGGTGCGATCGAGAGACATCCAGTGATCTTGCGAGAACAGGGACTCGTCGGTGTCGATGTTCGTCGTCAATAGCCAGCTTTGGCACGTGGCCAGTACGCACGGAAATTCCTCCGCGTTGCCGTAGGTGTCAGTGACGCGAATGCGGTGGTCGTCGATACGTGACAGCGACGCGACACCCGGCCGCGCTGCACCGGCATGCAGGCGGGCAAGTGAGGTCTCGGCTGGCCAGTGGCGACAAACCGGAGTCGCGTGCCAGAGTCCGCGTGGCACGCTTTCGGCGCCGCCGACGATCCAGTGCTGGTCTTCGTCACAGTCGGTCAGCACCACCCGCAGGATCTCGAGCATCGTGTTGCGGAAGTCGGAATCCCAGCCGCCGGTACCGAAGCCGACCTGGCCGAACATTTCGCGGTGGCGAAAGCCGAGCCTCGAGAAGGCGGGCGAGGTCGCGATGAAGTCATAGAAGGTGCGGTCGTCCCAGGCGCGAACCAGTGGGTCCCAGAGAGCCTTCAATGCGTGTGGGTCGCGCCGCTTGATCGCGTCGCGTATTGCGGATGCTTGCGCACCTGTTTCAAGTGCATCGGCCCAGGCCTTTGCCATGTCGCCAAAATCACTCGGCAGGTCGGCGATCGAGCGCGCTAGACGGCTGACGCCACCCAGATCGACCACGGTGGTGCCGGCGGCGGCTGTCAGTGGGTTCGGGAAGGGTCGCGTTTCCAGACCGAGTGCGTCGACGTAGTGATAGAAGGTCGTTGCAGAGCGGGGGAAGCGCATGCCACCGAGCTCGGCAACGATCTCGGGATCGTCGCTGAACATCTCGGTGCGAAGTCGCCCGCCGAGACGGCCGGCTTCGTAGACGACCGGTCGAAGCCCGAGCTTGAGCAGCTCGTGAGCGGCAACCATGCCCGAGACGCCCGCACCGATGATCGCGACGCGTGTGCCAAGGACTTCTTCGGGGATCTCTGCCAGCCCCTCGGGATGCGCGAGCCAGTCGTCGTAGGCAAACGGGAAATCAAGACCGAAGACCGTGATGGGTCGTTCACCGCGGGGCATAGAGTTCGTTCCGACGTTCGGAGAGATACGGGAGCGAGTTCCGTGCCGAGACGATCGCTACCTGGTCCAGTTCGGCTTGCAGCAGTACGGGCGTCTCGGCAGCTTGCGCCAGCAGGTCGCCCGCGGGCCCGATGACGGCGCTATGCCCGGTGTAGTCGAGTCCGTTCTCGCTGCCGCAGTAGTTCGCGTAGGCGATGAAGACACCGTTTTCGGCCGCACGCACGCGAACCATGTGATCTGCTACGAACGTGTAGGGCTTCATCAGCGCCGTGGGTACCAGTACAAGGTCGGCACCCTCTAGCGCCAGTCGCCGCACCGCCTCCGGAAACTCCACGTCGTAGCAGATCAACAAGCCGATACGCCATCCCCGCCACCCAATGACCGGGGCCAGATCTTCACCTGGCGCAAAGAGCGAGCGATCGAGATCTCCCCACAGATGGGTCTTTCGATACCGCACAAGCGTATTGCCTTCATCATCGATCAGCTGAACCGCGTTGTAGAGCGTGTCGTGGTCGCGCTCGATATGCGGAATTGCTATTGCTATCCGGTGTCGGGCAGCGCTCTCGGCTACCTGGCCGAGCACGTCGCCCTGGGCCGGCAGTGCGATCTCGCCGGCATCGTCCGGCGCGATGTTGTAGCCGGTCAGACTTGCCTCGGGGACTATCAGGAGGTCGGCGCCCTGACTCGCGGCAATGCCCGCTTGCTGGTCAATACGCACGAGCGATGTCGGGATGTCCATCGGTGTGGGGACGTGTTGGTGGAGGGCGATCGTCAGCCGTTGCTGCCCCGTCGCAGGCCGCTCCGCCGTCGACTTTTCCGTTGCCGATGAATCAGTCATGATACAAGGCCGACCCTGTTTGCTGGCGGTCGGTTCGCGCGACGAGGGAGAGTAGCGGGCCGAGTCGCGCCGACGGCTGAGGCGACTGGTTTTCCAGCTCGCCCGGAAAGGCCTTGCGTCGGAGTGCTGTTCGCATCGGACCGGGATCGTAGCCATTGACGGCAAGCCTCGGGTGGCCACTCCCGTCTCGCATCCCCTCGGTCTCGTCGGCCAGCATCGACATCAATGCATGAAGCGCTTGCTTGGAGACGCCGTAAGCACCCCAGTAAGCATTCGGCTTGTAGTCGAGCAGAAAGACCAGACTGGCAAGCGAGGACGCTCTGAGCAATGGCAGGCAAGCCAGGCTTGCAAGGCGTGCAGCACTCACGTTCACGGCGAACATCCGCGCCCAGTCGGCTTGTGACACATCTCCCAGAGGCATCGGTGCGGCTGAACAGGCGGCGGTATGCACCAGCGCATCGAGGCCGCCCAGCTCGCTTGCGAGAAGCCCGGACAGCTCGGCATAGTCGGCCTCGGCTGCCTTGTCCTGGGCCAGTGGCACTTGCACCGGTGTTGGTGCACTGGCCGCGAGCAGGGCGTCGTAGAGCGCGTCGAGCCTCTTCTCCGAGCGGGCAATCATCACGACCGTTGCGCCAGCTGTGGCAAGGGCGTGGCAGAGTTGTGTGCCGAGACCGCCGGTTGCGCCGGTCACGGCGATGACACGGCCGGCGAAGTCTCCCGGTTGCAGCTCGAAGCTTCGCTGCGTGGCGGAAGCCGATTGGTAAGGGGGCAGCAGCATGAGCGGTTGTGGAGCCTCGGTGAGATGGCCGCGTCGGATTAGCGCGATGTGCGGCGATAGCGCCATGCGATGAAGAAGCGTCGCAAGGGTGTTGCGACGGTACGTTCACGCAACAGATCGGGTCGTTTGTCGCGCCAGAGACCGAGCTCGTGTGCACGAAGTGCATGCAGGCGCAGGAGCGGTGTCAATGCCGGATCTGCCAGTGCCTGTCGATAGTCCGAGCTCGCGCGTGCCCCTTCGATGGCATCACAAGCTTCCTGGACGACGTCGGCGACCATTCTGCGTCGATTGTCGACTCCGTCGGCGGCGCTTTCGGCATCTGCATCGGCTCGCCGTAGATCCCGAGCCAGGGCCTCGGGGGTCAACGCGTGCCTGGCGTAGCGTGCATCGCTGAAGACAGCGTAGCCGCGATGAAGCAACACGGGCAGTGCCGCAATCTCGTCCCGCAGGCCAAGCGCAAGGCAGAGGTCAGGTAACCTGAACAAATCGGCAGCGAGATCGAGGGACCTTGCGCTCAGTGCGTGAGCCAGCAGGGACAGACGGGCTTGCTGGTCGCGTTCGTGTCTTTCACGGTGTACCGCATCGGTGTCGGGTGATTCGAACCTTGTGCTTGCTGCGACCGAGAGTACGTCGAGCAGACGCATCGTGGCCTCCCTTGACCCCTTGAGTGACTCGCTGCAGGCGGCCGTGCTCGGGTGACGGGCTTTACCCCGAAACAGTCGCTCGAACTCCTCGTGCCACCAATGTACCTTCTGTTCTGCCACACCGGGGTCGTGGACGTCGTGAAGAGTGGAGTTGATTGCGTTGATGAGTGACCACCGGGCAAGGAAGCTCTGGCGCACAGCGGTTGGCATCCAGAGCAGACAGTAATACAGATCCGACCCTTCTGGTGCGTCCACTACTGGCCTGTCATGTCGGTGCACGAATGGTCGCCATCATGTAGTTGACGGCAACGTCGTCAACGTCGAGCTTGTAGATGCGCGTCAGCGGGTTGTAGACGAGCCCGGTCATGGCTTGCAATGTCAGACCCGAGCGGCGACAGTGACCGTCGAGCTCCGACGGGCGGATGAAGCGCTCGTACTCATGCGTTCCCCGCGGTAACAACCTGAGGATGTACTCCGCACCGACGATCGCGAACAGTCGTGAACGAGCGTTGCGGTTGATGGTCGAGAAGAAGACGTGGCCGCCCGGTTTGACGAGCCGTGCACAGGCGGTAACCACCGATGACGGATCGGGAACGTGCTCTAGCATTTCCAGGCAGGTGACTACATCGAAACTTGCGGGCAGCTCCTCCACACAGGCCTCTGCCGAGAGCGTCCGGTACTCGAGATTGGCGCCGCCATCCCGATCGTGGGTCACGCCGGTGTCGAGCGCATGAAGCCTTGCGACGGCAAGCGAAGCCTCGGCCAGATCGATGCCGAGCACATCGGCACCGGCCAGGGCCATCGACTCCGCGAGAATGCCACCACCACAGCCAACGTCGAGGACGCGTTTCCCTGCGAGGGCAGCGTGTTGCTGGATCCAGCCGAGTCTCAGCGGGTTGATACGGTGAAGCGGGGCGAACTCACCGTTCCGATCCCACCAGCGACTGGCCAGATCGTCGAACTTGCTCAGTTCCGACGCGTCGACGTTGCTGTGCTCGAGCATGGCCTCTACACGATGTTTGCGCGAAGAGTCTGCGCGAAGGGAGGGTCGCCTGCAAGTTAATACCGGTTCACCTGCAGGTGCGGCAGGCGTTCTATCAGAGGCGGGCAGCGCTGCACCTTAGCGGTCGGTCCGGCGGTCTGCAAGTGGCGTCCGCAACTACTCTGAATCAGGCCGAGCAAGGGGTGACTGTGGTAATATCGAGGGTTTGGCGACGCTGCTTCACGGCGCTGTCAAGACCTTTCATCACGGCTCCGTTTGCATGTCCGAATTCGCGAAAGAGATTCTGCCGATCCATCTCGAGGACGAGATGCGTCAGTCGTTCCTCGACTACGCCATGAGCGTGATCGTGTCGCGAGCGCTGCCGGATGTCCGCGATGGCCTGAAGCCCGTGCATCGCCGCATTCTGTACTCCATGCACGAGCAGAGCTACGAGTGGAATCGGCCGTATCGGAAGTCGGCGCGTATCGTCGGTGAAGTCATGGGTAAGTATCACCCGCACGGCGATTCGGCCATCTACGACTCGATGGTGCGCATGGCGCAGCCCTTCAGCATGCGATACATGCTGATCGACGGGCAAGGCAACTTCGGTTCGGTGGACGGCGACCCCCCCGCGGCCATGCGTTACACCGAAGTACGCATGGCCAAGATCACCCGCGAACTGCTCGCCGATATCGATCGTGAAACCGTCGATTTTGCCGACAACTACGACGGTTCCGAGAGTGAACCCGTCGTACTCCCGTCACGAATTCCCAATTTGCTGGTGAATGGCGGCACCGGCATTGCGGTCGGCATGGCCACCAATATTCCGCCGCACAATCTCTCCGAGGTCGTCAACGCGACCATCGCGATGCTGGACGATCCGACGATAACCGTCGAGGGGCTGATGGAGCATCTCCCCGGTCCTGACTTTCCTACACTTGGCATCATCAACGGCTCACTGGGCATACGTGATGCCTATCGCACCGGTCGCGGCAAGGTCCATCTGCGCGCACGCGCAGTCGTCGAGCACGACGAGCGCACGTCGAAAGACACCATCATCGTCAACGAGCTTCCTTATCAGGTCAACAAGGCGAGGTTGCTCGAGAAGATCGCCGAGCTGGTCAAGGACAAGAAGATCGAGGGCATCACCGAGTTGCGCGACGAGTCCGACAAGGACGGCATGCGCGTAGTCATCGAGCTGCGTCGCGGTGACTCGGGCGAGGTGCTCCTCAACCAGCTCTACAAGCAGACCCAGTTGGAAGTCGTGTTCGGCATCAACATGGTCGCGCTCGTGGACGGCCAGCCGCGCCTCTTGTCGCTGACCGAGATTCTCACCGCCTTCATCCGCCACCGGCGCGAGATCGTCACACGCCGAACGATCTACCTGCTCAAGAAGGCGCGTGACCGAGCGCATGTGCTCGAAGGTCTTGCCGTTGCACTCGCCAATATCGATCCGATCATCAAGCTGATCCGAGAGTCGCAGAGCGCAGCCGAAGCGAAGGAAAAGCTCATCCTGGGTCGCTGGGAGCCAGGCATGGTCGGCGCCATGCTGGAGCGTGCCGGTGCCGAGGCTTCCCGTCCGGAAAACCTTGATGAGAGTCTGGGCTTGCGCGAAGGCACGTACCGGCTGAGTGCAGAGCAGGCGCAGGCCATACTCGATCTTCGACTGCATCGCCTGACCGGGCTGGAGCAGGAGAAGATCATCGAGGAGTACCGCGAGATCCTCGAGAAGATCGCCGGCTATCTAGAGATCCTGACCGATCCGGATCGCCTCAGGCAGGTCATCCGGGACGAACTCGTCTCGTTGATCGAGCAATACGGCGACCAGCGACGAACCGAGATCCAGGTCGACTACTCGCAGCTCAACGTCGAGGATCTGATTGCTGACGAGTCAGTCGTGGTGACCTTGTCGCACGGCGGATATGCCAAGGCGCAACCGTTGTCCGACTATCGCGCACAGCGTCGCGGTGGTCGTGGCAAGAGCGCGACGGCCATGAAGGACGAGGATTTCGTCGACAAGCTCTTCATCGCGAGCATGCACGACACGGTGCTGTTCTTTACCAGCGTCGGCAAGGTGTACTGGAAACGCGTATACGAATTGCCGCTGGCGAGTCGGGGCTCGCGGGGCCGCCCGATCGTGAACCTGTTACCGCTCGAGGAAGACGAGCGTGTCAACGCGGTCCTGACGGTTCGCGAGTATTCGGACGATCGCTACATCTTCTTCGCTACCAGCAAGGGTGTGGTCAAGCGCACGTCGCTCGCTGATTTCTCGCGGCCGCGAACAAACGGCATCATTGCCATCGATCTCCGTGTCGATGACTTCCTGATCGACGTGGCGCTGACCGACGGTAACAGCGACATCATGTTGTTCTCGAGCAACGGCCGCGCCATGCGTTTCGAAGAGAACGATGTGCGACGCATGGGCCGAACCGCTGCGGGTGTGCGAGGCATACGCATGCCGAGCGACGATGACAGTGTCATCGGACTCATCGTCGTGGGCGGCGGAACGATCCTGAGCGCCACGTCAAATGGTTTTGGAAAGCGAACCGCGGCGAGCGACTACCCGACCAAGGGTCGCGGTGGACAGGGTGTCATCGATATCAAGACGACGGATCGCAATGGCCCGGTCATTGGTGCCGTGCAGGTGTCCGACAGTGACGAGATCATGCTGATCACCAACGGCGGCACGCTCGTGCGCACGGCGGTCGCGGAGGTCACCACGGTGGGTCGCAACACGCAAGGCGTCAGACTCATCAGGCTCAGCAAGGGCGAGAATCTGGTCGAATTGACGGCTATAGATGAGGCGAATGCGGTGACCGATGACGCGCTTGAAGACATTGACGAGGCTGACGCAGGTGACGGCGAATCGGCCTCAGCCAGTCCAGGCGGCGCGGGTGCGGCCGGCGAGGATGCCGACGCACGTGAGGGCGGTGACGATGGCTCAGACGACGATAGGGACGACGATCGAAACTGATCGTGTCGCGAACTTGAAGGCTGGCGTTGACAGGTGCCGGGCTTGAGTCGCGATCGAATCGACGCCATCGATCAGGAGCTGCAGCGACTGGTCAGCGAGCGCGCTGCGCTTGTTCATGCAAACGGCGTCCACCTGACGGAACAGGATGCGCGCGCGCTGGCTGCGGTGCTTGCAGAGAATGCGGGGCCGCTCGATGACGCATCGATGCTGCGCATCTTTCGCGAAATACTCGACGCAGGCCATGCCTTGTCGGCACCTTACAGCGTGGCCTATCTCGGTCCTGAAGGGACTTTCAGCCATGCGGCGACGCAGCGGCACTTCGGGCAGGCTGTCGACGGGCTGCCGCAACCGGGTATCGCCGAGATCTTTCGGGCGGTGGAAGGCGGCCAGGCGCGCTTCGGTGTGGCGCCGGTCGAGAATTCAACCGAAGGCACAGTCAATCAGACGCTGGATCTGCTGATGGGGACGAGCTTGCGTATTTGTGGTGAAGTGCGTGTGCGTATCGAACATCGACTGTTGAGCCGTGAAAGAGCGCTCGGCGACATTTCATCGGTTCATGCACATCCACAGGCACTCGCACAGTGCCGGCACTGGCTCGAGGCTTGTCTCCCCGGAGTCAAGCAGGTCAGTGAGAGCAGTAACGCTGAAGCTGCGCGTCTGGCGGCCTTGCCTGAATCGGCTGGCGTCGCGGCAATCGCCGGTGAGGCAGCGGCTGTTCTCTATGCGCTCGACACTCTCGAATCGGGTATCGAGGATATCAAGACGAATACCACGCGCTTCATCGTCGTGGGCGACCACGATGCGGCGCCGAGCGGACGGGACACGACCTCCTTGCTGATCGGTGCGCCACATCGGCCGGGTGGGCTCCTGCACATGCTCGAACCGTTCGAGGTGGCCGGTGTCAGCATGACGCGTATCGAATCCCGGCCGAGCCGGGACTCGCTCTGGGATTACGTATTCTTCATCGATATCGAAGGTCACCAGACAGATTCGACTCTCGCGCCGGTCATCGCCGAGCTGCGCCATCTTGCTCCGCGCCTGCGTGTGCTCGGTTCCTACCCCGCCGCGCTTTGAGCATGGATCGATCGAGCATGAACAGATGACGTCGACTTCGGTATGTATCGTCGGCTTCGGTCTGATTGGCGGATCGTTCGCAGCAGCTCTCAAGAGCGCCGGCCATGAGGGTGAGATCGTTGGTGTCGTCAAGCGCAGCGAAACGGGCCAGCGTGCCGTCGAGAGGGGGCTTGCCGATCGGGTGACCACCTCGATCGCGGAGGGTGTTGCCGGTGTCGATGTGGTGCTGCTTGCCGTGCCGATGCTCGCCATGCGCGGGCTGCTAGAGGCCATTCTGCCGGTGGTAGCCGAGCACACGGTCATCACCGATGCCGGTAGCGTCAAGCGCCGCTTCATCGAGGATGCGCGAGCGGTTTTCGGATCGCTTGAACGCATCGTTCCCGGGCACCCCATCGCCGGTCGTGAGGCAAGCGGCATCGAGGCGGCTGATGCAACGCTGTTCAATGACCGGAAAGTCCTGCTGACGCCTGTGCCGGAAACGCGGGCGGCTGCCGTCAAGTCAGTGGCTGACTTGTGGGTACAGACTGGCGCGACAGTCGAGTGCCTTGCGCCTGAGCATCACGATCGCGTGCTTGCCGCCACCAGCCATCTGCCTCACGTTCTAGCCTATGCGCTGGTTGATGTGCTGGCGCGGCAGCAGGAATCGGAAGAGATCTTCCGCTATGCAGCGGGTGGATTTCGCGACTTCACACGGATCGCTTCGAGCGATGCCATCATGTGGCGGGATGTGTGCCTGACCAACAGGGATGCTGTGGTCGATGCGCTGGATGATTTTTCCAAAGGCCTTGAAGCCCTTCGACAGGCCATTGTCGAGGGCGATGGCGACTCGCTCGAATCGACCTTTCGGCGCGCCAAGGCATCGCGTGATAGCTACGCGGGGTAGGTTCGTTTCGCTGGCGGTAATGGCCGATTGCGCGACTGTAGACAATCCGGAGAAATCGAGCGGAGCGACGCTCTTGTTTGCCCGATGCCCGGCCACCGGTGCGATAATGACGCATGAGCATCACCGCCCGGAACACCCCCGTCGTCGGCACACCCGATGAAGTCAGCTACCGGCTGGAGCCCGGGTCTTCGCTCGTCGGCGAAGTGCAGGTTCCCGGCGACAAGTCGATGTCGCATCGCGCGATCATGTTCGGTGCCATCGCGCACGGTGTGACGGAAGTTCGCGGGTTTCTCGAAGGTGAAGACAGCCTGCACACGCTCGCGGCGTTCCGCGCGATGGGCGTCGAAATCACGCGCGGTGCGCCGGGTGAAGTCACTCTGGTCGGTCGTGGGCCAGCGGCACTGACGGCGCCAGCCGACACGATATATCTCGGCAATTCCGGTACGGCCATGCGCCTGATGAGCGGGCTTCTGGCCGGGGTCGGTCTACCCTGCAAACTGTCCGGCGACGCCTCCCTGAACGGGCGGCCGATGCGCCGGGTCGTCGAGCCACTGAATCGCATGGGGGCGAACATCGTCAGCGATCCTGACGGTACGCCGCCGCTGGTCCTTTCTGCTGGCGCGTCACTTGATGGCATCGAGTACACCTGCCCGGTTGCGAGCGCGCAGATCAAGTCCTGCTTGCTGCTTGCCGGCCTGCACGCCAAAGGTCGCACCATCGTGCATGAACCGGGAGTCACGCGCGATCACACCGAGCGCATGTTGCGGGGCTTTGGCGTCGAGGTGGATGTCGACGGATCGAGCGCCTCGATCGAAGGCGGTCAACAGTTGCAGGCAGCCGCCATCGATGTTCCGGGCGATATCTCGTCGGCTGCGTTCTTCCTTGTCGGCGCGGCGATGACGCCTGGCTCCAGACTCCGCTTGCCGGGCGTCGGCATGAATCCCTCGCGCGACGGCGTGATTCAGATCCTTCGCTTGATGGGGGCGTCCATCGGCATCGAGAACCCCCGCCTGTCGGGTGGCGAACCGGTCGCCGATCTGGTCGTCGAAGGGACCCGACTCCGGGGAATCGACGTCCCACGTGAGCTGGTCTCGCTGGCTATCGATGAATTTCCGGCACTTTTCGTTGCTGCTGCAGCTGCCGAAGGTACCACCGTGGTCAGCGGCGCGGCCGAATTGCGCGTCAAGGAAACCGACCGTATTCAAGTCATGGTGGATGGTCTGCACGCGCTTGGCGCCAGTCTCGACGCCACGCCGGACGGCGCGATCATCCAGGGTGGCGGGCGTCTTGCCGGCGGCACGGCCGATAGTCGAGGCGATCACCGCACGGCGATGTCGTTCGCGATCGCGTCGCTGATTGCCGATGCCCCGGTCAGCGTCCTCGACTGCGCCAATGTCGACACCTCCTTCCCGGGGTTCGCCAGTGCCGCCCGGAACGTCGGACTTGCCATCGTCGAGCAGCGGCAGGCAGCCGATGCCTGAATCCACATCGGCACGGCAGTTGCAGCTGATGCCCGACCTCGCATGAACGACCCTCCTACCCTCGCACCGGTCATCACGATCGATGGCCCGTCCGGCGCCGGAAAGGGCACCGTCGCTCGACGTATCGCCCGCCAACTCGGTTTCCACCTCCTCGATAGCGGCGCGGTGTACCGGGCAGCCGCCTTGCATGCTGTGCGCGCGGCCGCCCATCTGGATGACGAGGCCTCTGTCAACCGCGCCCTCGACAGTCTCGCCGTCAGCTTCGAACCCGCCGAGGGAGGCGTCCGTGTCGGGCTCGATGGTCGCGACGTGACGGCTGAGCTGCGCACCGAAACCACGGCGGCTGCGGCCTCGCGCGTGGCAACCATGGCCTCGGTGCGAAGCCGACTTCTCGATCAGCAGCGCCGTTTTCGAATTCCACCCGGATTGGTCGCGGACGGCCGGGACATGGGGACGGTCGTGTTCCCGGATGCGACGCTGAAGATATTCCTGACGGCGAGCGCCGAAGAGCGGGCGCGCCGACGCGCCAAGCAATTGAAGGAAAAGGGAATCGACGCTACAATGGCGAGCTTGCTGGAAAATATTGCCGAGCGTGATCGGCGCGATTCCACACGGGCCCATTCCCCGTTGATCGCTGCTGAGGACGCACAGGTGATCGATTCGAGCGGTGTTGGTGTCGACGTTGTCATCAGCCGGATCCTCGAAGCTTTCGCCGAGCGTCGGTAGAAATAGCGTCGTTTTACATTGCCAACAGTCTCGTTGGTGGCAGCTCGGCGGGCCGCTGGGTCCGCCTCGTGCAGTAGGTTCGAGTTGCGCCCCGGCAGTAAAAGTCGTGGCACGAACGGTACCGCGATGCATCGAACAGGGACAGGTTCGGTGTCAAGTCAATCAACTCATCGCCATGTCGGGACGGCATGTCGTCATTCACTTACAGGTCCACCACTCCATGGAATCATTTGCCGAGCTCTTTGAAGAGAGCATCGCTAAAGCACAGATGAAGACCGGCTCCATTCTCAATGGAACCGTTGTCGACATCACCGGCGACTACGTCATAGTCAACGCCGGCCTCAAATCGGAAGGCGCCGTTCCGATCGAGGAATTCGAGAACGAAGACGGCGAGATGAACGTCAAGATCGGCGACACGGTCGAAGTTGCTCTCGACTCCGTCGAAGATGGCTTCGGCGAGACGCGGCTCTCGCACGAGAAGGCACGCCGTGCGCGCAGCTGGACCGTGCTCGAGAACGCGCAGGAGAACGACGAGATTATCAAGGGCTCGATCACCGGCAAGGTCAAGGGTGGTTTCACCGTCGAGGTCTGCGATATTCGCGCCTTCCTGCCAGGCTCTCTGGTCGACGTTCGGCCGGTTCGCGATACCAGCTACCTCGAAGGCAAGGAACTCGAATTCAAGGTCATCAAGCTCGATCAGCGGCGAAACAACGTTGTCGTTTCACGTCGTGCGGTCGTCGAGAGCGAGTACTCGGAGGAGCGCGAGAAACTGCTGGCAAACCTGCAGGAAGGCCAGGAGATCATGGGTATCGTCAAGAACCTTACCGACTACGGTGCGTTTCTCGACCTCGGTGGCATCGACGGCCTGTTGCACATCACCGACATGGCGTGGAAGCGTGTCAAGCATCCCTCTGAAGTCGTCGAGGTGGGGCAGGAGATGCAAGTCAAGGTCCTCAAGTTCGATCGTGAGCGCAACCGTGTCTCGCTGGGGCTCAAGCAGCTTGGCGAAGACCCTTGGGTCGATCTCGTTCGTCGTTACCCGGAAAACTCGCGCATCTTCGGCAAGGTCACGAATATTGCCGACTATGGCTGTTTCGTCGAGATCGAGGAGGGCGTCGAAGGCCTGGTGCACGTGTCCGAGATGGACTGGACCAATCGCAACGTCAACCCGAACAAGGTCGTCGCACTGGGTGACGAGGTCGAAGTCATGATTCTCGACATCGACCAGGAGCGCCGTCGAATCTCGCTTGGCATCAAGCAGTGCAAGCCGAACCCCTGGGATGATTTCTCTGAATCGTTCAACAAGGGCGACCGGGTCAGCGGAACGATCAAGTCGATCACCGACTTCGGCATCTTCATCGGGCTGGAAGGTGGTATCGATGGCCTTATCCACCTCTCTGATCTGTCTTGGAACGATACCGGTGAGGAAGCGGTTCACAACTACAAGAAGGGCGACGAGATCGACGCGGTCGTGTTGGCTGTCGATCCGGAGCGCGAGCGTATTTCGCTTGGCGTCAAGCAAATCGATCGTGACCCCTTCGGTCAGTTCGTGGCCGACAATCCCCGTGGCAGCATCGTCAAGGGTACGGTCAAGGAAGTCGAGCAGCGCCACGCGGTCATCGACCTCGGAGACGGAGTCGAGGGTGTCCTTCGCGCGAGCGAGATCATGCGCGATCGTGTCGACGATGTTCGTCAGCATCTGAAGGAAGGTGACGAGGTCGAGGCCAAGTTCGTTGGTCAGGATCGCAAGTCCCGCATGCTCAGCCTGTCGATCAAGGCCAAGGACTATGCCGAGGAGAGCGAGGCCATGAACGAGTACAAGGAGCAATCCACCGAAGCCTCCGCGCCGACGACTTTAGGCGATCTGATGAAGGAGCAGCTCGGCAAGGTCGACACGACCGAATAAGCGGCTGGGTATGCGGCCGACAGGCGGTCGGGTTAGCGGTCTGGAACAGGCGGTCGACGCGGGAGCGTTGGCCGCCCATCAAGGTGGTTGACGGGCTTGCCCCGTCGGCCATACCGTTGTCTGCAGGAGGCTTGGTCAGGAGACAGGAGCGGTATGAGTGAACGATCAAGGACAGATGACAGCCTCACGAAGTCGGGTCTCATCGAGTTATTGGCCCGTCATCAGAGTCATCTGCCAGCAAAGGATGTGGAGCTTGCGGTCAAGAGCCTGCTCGAGACGATGAGCCGCGAGCTGGCGAATGGCGAGCGCATCGAGATTCGCGGCTTCGGCAGCTTCAGCCTGCATTTTCGTGAACCGCGCGTTGGCCGCAATCCGAAGTCGGGTGATGCGGTCGCCCTGCGGGGCAAGTACGTCCCTCATTTCAAGCCGGGCAAGGAAATGCGCGAGCGAGTTAATCGCACCCTGGCGGCGGAGCAGTCGGATGGCAAAGTCGCCGATGCATCGATAACTGGCGAGACGCGCAGCGCCGGCACCGTGTCCGTGATCCCGCGTGAGGCCAGCGGCGACGCCGATTGACGGGGTGTCGAGCCTGTTGTGGCTGCTGCTTCCGGTAGCGGCTGCGGGCGGATGGTTCGCTGCACGTCGCAGTGATGAGCATTGCCATGCCGCCCTCTGGAACTACACCCGTCACTTCCACGCCGGGCTCGGCGCACTTCTCGACGAGCGACGTGATCGCGTCGATGACGTCTTCGCGGATGTCTCGGGGGGTGATCGCGATGCCGCCGATACACACCTTGCCCTGGGACGGCTCTTCCGCCGACGGGGCGAGATGGATCGAGCTCTGCGCCTGCACGGAAGTCTGCTTGCGCGCCCGGAACTGGGTGAACGCATTCACGCCGACGCACGCTTCGAGCTGGCTTGCGACTATGAGTCGGCAGGCCTTCTTGATCGTGCGGAGTCCGAGTTTCGACAAGTCCTGACTACCGGCTTTCGCAGGGAGGATACCTACGAGCGCCTGCTCCGCCTGCACCAACGCGAACGCAATTGGGAGCAGGCGATTGCCATGGCGATCGAGGCAGCGACTGCCGATGGCCAGGCGCGCGATTCGCTTGTCGCACACTATCACTGCGAACTTGCCGTTGAGGCCTGTCAAGCGGCAGATACCGCGCGTGCAAGGACCTTGCTGGGTGAAGCGCTGAAAAACTCGCCCCGTTGCGTGCGAGCGAGCATGATGCTCGGTGACCTTGCCCTGGATGCGAAGGACGTTGCCGAAGCGGTACGGTGCTATGCCGAGGTTGAGACACAGCGACCCGAGTTCGGCCCGATCATCGTCGAACGCCGTGTCGACGCACTTCGCGCCCATGCCGATCCCTCGTTGCTGCGTGACTGGCTCGACCAGGTGCGCGGCCAGCGCAATGCGTATTCAGTCATTCGGGTGGCGCGTTCGGTGATCGAAGAGCTGGACGGTGCAGAGGCGGCGGAACAGTTCTTCAAGCGCCAGATTCTGGCGCGGCCATCATTGCGTGGGCTGCGTGACTGGGCGCAGGATCAGTTGCGTGTCAGTCGGCCCGAGGAGCGTGAAAAGGTTCAGGTCATTTGTGCGATGCTCGATGGCGTAGTCGAGGAACGGCCGAACTACATCTGCTCCGATTGCGGTTTTCGTGGCGATACGCTGCACTGGTGTTGCCCGAGTTGTGGACACTGGGATGCCGTCAAGCTCGTCATCGGAGTGGAAGGCGAGTGAGGCATCGCTGGACGCAGTCGAACGTCACCTGATTTCTCGATAGCAGGCAAACGAACATGACAGGTCTCATTACCGCGCTGGATTTCGCGGAAACGAAAGACGCCCGCGCCTTGGCGTCGGTACTGGATCCTGCTCGAACTCGCCTGAAGATCGGCAACGAGCTGTTCACTGCCGCCGGGCCGGCCTTCGTGGAAGAACTGCAAGGCCTTGGATTCGAGATATTTCTCGATCTCAAGTACCACGACATTCCCAATACCGTGGGCGCCGCCGTCTCACGCGCGGCAGCGCTCGGCGTCTGGATGGTGAATGTACATGCGAGTGGCGGTCGGCGCATGCTCGATGCAGCGCGCGAGTCGGTCGAACGCTATCAAGGCGAACAGGGCGGTACACGCATCATCGCTGTCACGGTATTGACCAGTCTCGAGCGGCATGATCTGCTCGACATCGGTCTCGATACCGAGCCGGTCGAACAAGTCGATCGACTGGCGTGTCTCAGCCGTGATGCCGGGCTGGACGGTATCGTCTGCTCACCCCGTGAAATCGCACGCGTTCGTGAAAAGATACCCGTTGAGTTCCTGCTCGTGACGCCGGGTATCCGCGCGGCGTCGGTTGCATCCGATGCCGATGACCAACGCAGAACCCTGACCCCGGGCGCCGCCATACGCGCAGGCGCAGACTACCTTGTCATCGGTCGACCGATCACCCGTGCCGCTCGACCTCTGGACGCGCTCGCCACGATCGCGAGCGAGTGCGATACGGCGTGGCGTGAGCGTCACGCGACGCTTACCGCGATCAAAGGCGATTCACAGGCGACGGCAGGAGAGCGAACGTGACAGAGAAGGTCTTCATTTCGCCTCAACGACTCTACGAGGATTCGCTGGAACTCGGCCGTCAGATCATTGCCTCCGGATTCAAACCCGATTTCATCGTCGGTGTCTGGCGTGGCGGTACGCCCGTCGGCATCACCGTGCAGGAGCTACTCGATTTCTACGGTATCCATACCGATCACATCTCGATCCGCACGTCGTCCTATTCAGGTCTCGATGCGCGTCGCGAGGGACGGGTACGCGTACACGGCCTGGGATACCTGGAGCAACAGATGAACGCCGAGGACTCGTTGCTGATAGTCGACGATGTCTTCGACACCGGGCTCAGCGTCAAGGCCATCATCGCCAAGCTCAAGCGGCGCGCCCGCAAGAACCTGCCCAAGGATCTGCGCGTGGCCACGGCTTACTACAAACCTGGCAGGAATCGCACCAGTTTCGAGCCGGATTTCTCCGTCCATCGTACGGATGACTGGCTTGTCTTTCCGCACGAGATGGAAGGGCTGAGCCTCGCAGAAATCCGCGAGTACAAGTCGCATCTCGCGACGATCATCGATGCGCTCGAAGGGGTCGCCGAGCCCGTCAAGCTCGCCCGCGAGTAACGTCCGCGAGTAACGCCTGTCAATCGCTTCGAGGCGAAGTTCAACGGAGAGATGGTGTTCCCGGTCGATATCGACCCGGCCGTCGCGCAAGGCCACGATGTGATCAGTTCTTCACTTCACGTTCTATCGCGACATTGCCGGCGGTCGAGTCCACAGGATCGACAGCGGCGTTCGCCTTGTCGAGTAACTGCCCGATGAGAAACCAGAAATGGTTGTCACCCGCATAGCCGACGAGCCGGCCTTGCTCCTCGCCGTTGTCGACAAGAATGAAGGTGGGGGTGAGCGTGGGTCGAGCAACCGCCTCGAGGTCGGTCGGCCATTCCGCATGAAGGTTCACCCGACGAAGCGGTAGGTCGCGCCCTTCTTCTGTATTCGGCCAGGCGGGTGCAATCTCGCGTTCGAAACGCTCGCAATAAGGACAGTTGGCCTGGTCGACGACGATCAGTTCGGCGGCGTGGACAGACGGCGCCAGCATGGCGAGGAGCGCAAGCAGATAACGCAGGCGATGCACGATATCCCTGTCGGCGCGCCACGGAAGCAGCGGCGAAACCGGGCGAGTCGGGGCTTTCATGACCTGATTTGAATATGTGCATCTCACGCAGCGAAGTATAGCCCGCCATGCGTGACCGCTGTACTCGCGCTCGCGGCCGAATGTTGTGGCAGTCCGCTTGAAATGCTGTCGCTCGATGCCAACGTGACGATCATCTCGTTGTGGATCACGTGCGATCGTCCAGGCCTCACGACCGCCGTCGTCATGGTCACATTGATCATGATTGCCTTCGCGTGGCTCAGGGGAACACCGGAACCCGCACTGTTCCAGCCCACTCTGCTTGCGACCGGCGTGGGTTGGCGCATGGGTGATCTGAGGCGCTCCCTCACCTGCGCTGCGACCCTTGCGCTCGTGCCGCTGGTGGGTGATCTCGGGCCGGGGGCAGAGTGGGGTTGGTGGAACTGGAGTATTGGAGCCGTGTTTGCCTGGAGTCTGGGGCGCATCATTCGCAACCTCGAGGCCACGCACGCAAAGCTTGCGGCTGCACGCGCATCCCTCGTTGCTTCCGCCGCGCGAGATGAACGACGGCGCATTGCCCGTGACGTCCACGATCTCGTCGGTCATTCCCTCACTGCCATGCTGCCGGATGGACGATCGCTGCTTGCCCTGTTGGCCGAGTACAGCGACATGGTGACGACTGTTCGCGGCGATGTCGATTCCTTGCGTGGCCCGGTCGCCGTCGCGACGTTCCGGATCGTGCAGGAATGCCTGACCAACATCGTGTGTAATGCTCGCCCCGGTACGGCGTCGCTGTCGCTCGAGGTGAACGTTCGGGCAGTGCGTCTGATCAGTGTCAATGAAGTCTTGATTTCCACAGGTGCCGACTCGTCGGCCGAGCGTGAGCGGCAACCGTCGTTTGGCCTGACAGGCATCGGTGAACGTGTCAGCAGTCTGGGTGGACGGTACTCGGCAGGACGCAAGGGCCGACATTTCCGGATAGATTGCGAGATACCGCGCCAATGACGAAGGTCATCATCGTTGACGATCAGGCGCTGGTCAGGATCGGTCTCAAACGCATCCTCACGCATCAGGATCGGGTGCAGGTCATCGCCGAGTGTGAAGATGGAGACGAAGTCGAGGAAGCCGTCAGTCTTCATCGACCCGACGCGGTACTCATGGATGTACGCATGAAGCGCATGGACGGTATCGAGGCAACGCGGGCGCTTGCTGCTCGCGCCGCCGCACCCCCGGTGATGATGCTGACGACATTCGATGATGAGCAGATCCTGTGGGCCGCACTCGATGCGGGGGCCGCAGGATTCGTCTTGAAGGATGCCTCGGCGGATGAACTGATCCGCGCAACACGGGTCGTTGCCGGCGGAGGTGCCTGGATCGATCCTGAAGTGGCCGGTCGTCTTATCGCGGGGCAGCGTCGTCTCATGCCCGGTGATCCCACGGAGGCGAAGGTGATTGCCACCTTGACCGAGCGTGAACGAGAGGTGCTCGTGTTGATGGCCAAGGGTTGTCTTAACGGCGAAATCGCTGCGCTCCTCGGCGTCGATGAGGCAACTGTCAAGACCCATGTCTCGAACCTGCTCGGCAAGCTCGGCGCACGAGACCGTGCGGCGGCCATCGTCTTCGCCTACGAGAGTGGCTTTGTGTCCACAGGCCTCGTCGGTGGTACGTCAACGTGATTTGCAGAGCCCGTCAGAGAAAAGCGTTGCCGTTCATTGCCTGGCGATAGAGTGCCATCACGGAAAGTCCGTACCCAAGGGTGATGATCATCACCCGGATGCCGGTAGTCATGTGGGTAGACATGCCGGTAGAGTTATCGCGTGCGGGGGACTGCGACGGCCAGCGAAGCAGGGCGAAAAAGGGAATGAACTGCATGCCGTGCAGGGCGAAGAAATGTGCAACCCTGAGATCGCCGCCGTCTCTCGACCAGCCGAGAAACGGAATCCCGGCAGCATCCGATCGAGTACCACCGATCCAGTGCGAGTCCATCGACGACAATTGCCCCGCGATATAGACGGTGAGAACGAAGCTCGCCACGAGCCCGGCAGGTATAGCGAGGCACATGGTCGGTGACAAGGCGTCGATCTTCGACGGCGAATTCGCCTGTTCCCTGGCCGCTGGCTTGCGACTCTGCAAGAGCAGCAGCGCGCTTGTCGCGAGCGTCCGTTCGCGGAGGAACCATTGGTAGAGAAATCGAGCAGGCCAGTGTCGCGTTGGGCCGGCGCGCGTGACGATCGGTGGCGGCGATGTGTTCATGCCGATACGGTACGGCGTTCGCCGATGCGACGGATCAGGCTGGCGCGGGATATGCCCTCCAACCATGGGGGGAGAAACTAGAATAGACCGTTCTCGTTCATGGACTCATCCGTGATGACCTGTAGCACGTCCCAGTGCTCCACGATCTTTCCGTCCTCATCGAAGCGGAAGATGTCGATACCCGCATAGTCGTTACTATCCGGCCACTGCTGATGACAGTGAAGAACGACGTGATTGTCTTCGGCGATTAAGCGTACGAAGCGCACTGACTTGCCAGGGTATTCCGCCGCCATTCTCTCGAAATAGTCTATGAACGCCTGCTTGCCGTCCCCGACGTGCGGATTGTGCTGGGTGTAGGTGGCGCCGACGTACCGCTCGATCGCCTTGCGTGGCTCGCAGCGATTGAACATCAACTCGTAGAATGCCTGTGCGGATGCCTTGTTTCGTTCGGATCGGTCGTTCATCCTGGTCCCCTTGCACAAGCCTTCGGGATGACGATGTCGATGGACGGCGCTTTCAAAGCAGCCATGGCCCTATCCCTCGCTATCCAAAGTGTACACATTTTGTATATTTTATTGATTCCAATCAACTGGATCTTTGAACGGCTATCTTACGAAGGCGCTCGATAGCGCTCGTTTCCATCTCCATGACCTGCAATATCGCGTCATGTCAAAAAGAGGATGGTCATGTGTAGCGCACACAGTGTCTTCATGTCACTATATTGTGTACATGATGTATTCTTAACGTGGAGCTTGGCATGGCTGCAACACGATCCCGTCGGGGTGGCCGTCAGGCCATGCGGGCGAGCCGCTTGAAGCGCGACGACGCCATGCTCCCGCAGCTCGAGCGTCAGCTCAAGCCGGTCGAGCCGATGAGCGAAGAGCAGGTGCTCAAGGTCGATGACGCGTCCATGAGCATTCTCGAGGAGGTCGGTGTCGTGTTCCGCGATCCGATCGCACTCGAAGACTGGTGCACGGCGGGGGCGAAGGTGGACGGCGAGCGCGTCTATTTCGATCGCGGTCACGTGCGTGAGCTTATCGCGTCGATTCCGTCGAGTTTCCGTCTGCATGCGCGCGACCCGGCCAAGTCCGTGACGATCGGTGACGGTCACTCGATCTTTGTACCGATGACTGGTGCGCCCTACGTTCGCGATCTCGATGATGTACGGCGTCTGCCGACGCTTGACGATCTCGCCAACTTCCACCGCCTGGCGCACTTGTCGCCGGCGCTCAATTCCAGCGCCCACCATATTGTCGAGCCGATGAATCATCCGGTGCCGTGGCGGCATCTGCGCATCACCTATTCGTCGATGAAGCACTCGGACAAGACGTTCATGGGGATGACCACGTCGGGCCGGAACGGCGCAGACGTCATGGACATGTGCGCGATTCTCTTCGGCGCGGATTTCATGGAGGAGAACGCCGTGACCGTCGGTAACTGCAATGGCAACTCGCCCCTTGTCTGGGACGAGACGATGCTCGGCGCGATGCGTGCTTTCGTGCGTCGTCGCCAGCCAGTGCTGTGCTCGCCGTTCGTGCTCGGCGGGGCGAACACGCCGGCATCGACCGTACCGGCCGTGGCTCAGTTGAACGCCGAGGCTCTCTCGGCGCTCGCCTATACGCAGGTCATCAGGAAGGGCGCGCCGGCGATCTACGGGCACTATCTCGCGACTGTCTCGATGCAGTCCGGGGCACCGATGGCCGGTACGCCTGAGATCTCGTTGATGAACTACATGATCGGGCAGATGGCGCGCTACTACGACGTTCCGTGGCGGACTTCGGGGCTGCTTGGTGGAGCCAAGACCTTCGATGCGCAGTCGGGCTACGAGAGCGCCATGACGATGATGGCGACGCTGCACGCGGGCGCGGATTACATCTGGCATTCAGCGGGCTGGAACGAGGCGGGCTTGCACTGTTCGATGGCGAAGTTTGTTGTCGACGCCGAGGTTGCTGCCATGGGCCATCGCATGGCGTCGGGCTTGCGTTGGGACGACTTCGACGAGGCTCTCGCGGCGGTGCGCGATATCGGACCGGGTGGTCACTACCTCGGCCATCCGCATACGCTTGCGAACTTTGAACGCGCCTTCTTCATGCCGAAGCTGTTTGACAACTCGTCGTTCGAGCAATGGCAGGCGGATGGTGCGCACGAGATCACCGCCCGAGCGCTGGCCTTCGCGCGCGTCGAGATCGACCGTTTCGAGGAGCCCGCCCTCGATCCGGCAAAGAACGAGGAGCTGCTTGACTACATTGCGCGGCGTGAGCGTGAGATTCCCGCTGAAGGGGGTCTCAACGAAACGCATTGAGCGTCCTTCAAACGCTCGCGGCAGTCGATGCAATGGCCAAGTCGATGCAGCAGTCAAGTCGGTTTTGAAGTCAGGTCGATGTGGAAGTCAGGTCGACGCGGTCCTCACGCATCGGGCGCAAGCGGGTCGGTGCGCACAAAGATATCCGCCTGGCTGCGCGAGAGTTCCCAGTGGGCGAGTGTGACCGCGACGACGCGCTCCTCGTCGCCCTGCTCGATTGCCTCGATCATCTCGTCGTGCTGCTGGACGGCCCGTGCTAGCCGGTCTCCGCGCTCAGCATTGCGCTTCTGATAGAAGGTCTGCGCGATGCGCGAGTGATCGATCAGGAGTCGCCGGAGCATCGGCAGCAGGTACTGATTGTCCGCCATCTCGCCGATCAAGGCGTGAAAGCGCTCGTTGTGGCTGACGAGATCGTCGACGCGACCGGCACGGGCAGCCTGTGCGAACGAGCGCTGCGCTTTCTTGAGCTCGCGAAGCGAGGCCGGTTCGGCGTTCTGGACCGCGAGCCGGGCCACCATGGAGTAGATGGCCGGTGCCGTCCTGAAGAAATCGCGCAGCATCTTGTGGTTCATCGGCGCGACGGAAGCGCCACGATTGTCGACGATGTCTACGTAACCCTCGCCCGCGAGCTGCCTGAGAATATCGCGAAGCGGGGTCCGGGAGATGCCGTATTCCTCGCTGATGCGCGTCTCGTCGAGGTTCATGCCGGGAGGCAACTCGAGCGTCAGCACACGACGCTTCAGGTCGGCGTAAACCTCCTTGCGGTTGACGATCGCCATGCTCTTGTCGATGAGGTCGGGGTCGCGGCGGGAGTCGCTCGCGTCTCGAAACTAGCACGTCGTGGGTGCGTGTCGCGAGGCACCGGCCGCGTTGTTCGAGCGATGTGCAGTCTCATCGACGGCACGCTGATGTATGCTGGAAGTATACAATGTGCAGTGCGGCCGCCCTTGTCCGTTCAGGTCGGGCAAGGGTGACCGCGGTATCTGATCACCACTTCCGAGTCATCGTCGTGTCATACGTGGTTTCCACCGCCGGGTGCGTCCGGTGAAACTCGAAGGTATCTACACGCCTCTCGTCACGCCGTGGGCGACTGACGGGAGCGTGAATCGCGATGCCCTCGCCGAGCTGATCGATACCCTGATCGACGCCGGTGTGCACGGCCTGATCTCCGGGGGCTCGACGGGGGAGAACTACGCGCAGACACTCGAGGAACGCATCGACATCGCCCGTTTCACGAAGGAGCGTGTCGGCGACCGACTGCCGGTCATCGTCGGCACCGGAACGCTCCGCACGGAGGACTCGATCGCTATCGCAGCAGCAGCCCGCGATATGGGTGCGGCCGCCATCCTTCTCGGCACGCCGCCTTACTCGGTACCCACCGAGCGCGAGAATGCGCTTAACGCACTCGCGATCGATCGCGCGGCTGACTTGCCGATCATTCTCTACAACTATCCCGGCCGGATGGGAGTCTCGATGGGCCAGGAGTTCCTCGATCGAGTCGCCCGCTCCAGCAATGTCTGCGGCATCAAGGAGAGTTCGGGCGACATCAATCGTGTGCACTTGCTGGCGCGCGACTATCCACACGTGCAGATGAGCTGCGGCATGGACGATCAGGCACTCGAGTTCTTTGCCTGGGGTGCACGGAGCTGGATCTGCGCCGGGTCGAATTTCCTGCCGCGTGAGCATATCGATCTGTACGAAGCCTGTGCGCAGCGTGGCGACTTTACCGTCGGGCGGGCGATCATGATGGCGATGCTGCCGTTGATGGACGTGCTGGAGCAGGGTGGCAAGTTCATTCAGTGCGTCAAGTACGGGCTCGAGAGGAAAGGTGTTCAGACGGGCGGGGTACGTTCGCCGCTGAAAGGGCTCGACAAGGACGAGCGGCGGCGCATGGATCGCGTCGTCGACGTCCTCGAGACCACCGTGGCCGGCCTTCGGGAGACAAGGTGATGACCCGTTTGCTCACCCACAGCGAGTACGCAGCGATCGCGAGCTCGCTGCAACTCCCGACGAACGCGTGGATCGACGGTCGTTTTCGTCCAGCGATCGGCGGCAAGACGTTTGCGACGCTGAACCCGGCGTCGGACACACATCTCGCGGACGTGGCTGCCTGCGATGGGCGTGATGTCGATCTTGCGGTCGTGAAAGCGCGCGAGGCTTTCACGGACGGTCGCTGGAGCCGCCTGCCTCCCACGATGCGCAAGGGCGTGCTCCTCGATCTCGCGCGCAGGCTCGAGCGGCGTTCACGCGAGTTTGCGGTTATGGAGAGCCTCGACAGTGGCAAGACGATCCTCGACTGCGAGACGGTCGACCTGCCCGACGCGATCGGCTGTCTGCGCTGGCACGCCGAGGCGATCGACAAGCTCTACGACGAAGTGAGCCCAGCCTCCGACGAGCACATCGCGCTGATCCTCAGAGAACCTATCGGCGTGGTCGGGCTGGTGCTGCCGTGGAACTTCCCGCTGCTGATGCTCGCCTGGAAGCTTGGACCGGCTCTCGCCTCTGGATGCTCGGTCATCGTCAAGCCCGCCGAGGAGACCTCGCTGACCGCGCTTGCGTTCGCCGAGATTGCCGCCGAGGCGGGTCTTCCCGCCGGGGTGCTGAACGTGCTGCCCGGCAGTGGCCCTGACGTCGGCGAGCCGCTCGGTCGGCACGGCGATGTCGACATGGTCTCGTTCACTGGCTCCACCGAGACGGGACGTCGCTTCCTCGGGTACGCCGCCGAGTCGAATATCAACGAGGTCGTTCTCGAGATGGGTGGCAAGAATCCGTGCATCGTCATGGAGGACGCCGAGCCACTCGACAGGGTTGCTGCTCATGTCGTTGCCGGTGCCTTCTGGAACATGGGCGAGAATTGCTCGGCGATCTCACGTCTGATCGTGCACCGCGACGTCGTCGATGCGCTGCTTGCGCGCATCGTCGCCCACCTGCGCGAGTGGCCACTCGGCGACCCTCTTGACCCGGCCACACGCGTGGGGCCGCTCGTCTCGAAGGCGCATTTCGATAAAGTCTCTGCCCACCTTGCCCAGCTCCCTGCCGAGCGGCTGATCGTCGGCGGGGAGAGTGTCGACGGACGCTGGATACAACCGACCGTCGTGCACGCCGCCGCACCGGATGAGGCGCTGTTGCGCGAAGAGATCTTTGGTCCGGTACTGGCAGTGATCACGGTCGGTGGTTTCGACGAAGCGCTGCGCATCGCCAACGACACGCCGTACGGACTCACCGCCTCGCTGTTCACCTCGAACGTGAAGCGGGCGATCCGCGGCGCGCGAATACTGCAGGCCGGGACCGTGACCATCAACAGTTTCGGGGAAGGTGACGCGTCGACGCCGTTCGGCGGCTACGGGCTGTCGGGATTCGGTGGACGCGACAAGTCACTGCACGCGCACGAGCAATACACACGGTTGAAGACGTTGTGGGTCGATCTGGCCGACGATCTCGGGGATGCCGTCGATTGAACGGTTTCGTCGCGCGCAGACTGCCACGAAATACGGGGCCTGCCGGTTGGAATCAACTGCTGCCGCCTCCGCCTCAGGCGGAACCGCTTGACGGGAAACAGAGCACCGACTTCGCGATCATCGGGGCCGGCTTCGCAGGCCTGTCGGCCGCGCGACGTCTGGCGAAGAACGTACCCGGGGCGTCGATCGCCGTGCTCGAGGCCGGGCGGGTCGCCGAGGGACCGGCCGGGCGCAACTCCGGCTTCATGATCGACTTGCCCCACGACCTTGCCTCCGATGACTATGCCGGTGGATCGCCCGAGGCGGATCGTTCGCAGACGGCTGCGAACCGCCTTGCAATCGCATTCGGCGCCGAGCTCGCCGCGGAATACAAGTTCGACGTCTCGACGTTCGACCCTCGCGGCAAGCTGAATGCAGCATCGACCCCCGGTGGCGACCGCGCGAACCACGACTACGCCGTGCATCTCGAGCGGCTTGGCGAACCGCACGAGAAGTTCGACGCGCCTGCCATGCTCGAGCTGACGGGCACCCGCTGGTACACGAGCGGCGTGCACACGCCCGGTACCGTGATGCTGCAGCCAGCCGCCTATGTGCGTGGACTTGCCGACGGCATGCGGTGCGACACCGACGCGAACGTGACTGTTCACGAGAACAGCCCCGTGCGCGAGCTCGTCCGCGAAGGCACGTGCTGGCGGCTCAAGAGCGATCGCGGCAGCGTCTCTGCTGCACGTGTGATCCTCGCCGTGAACGGTCACGCCGAAAGCTTCGGTTTCTTCCGGCGGCAGTTGATTCACCTGGTGACCTACGCCTCGATGACCGCGCGCTTTCCGCGCGATGCGTTGCCGGGCCAGCCGATCTGGGGCGCGACGCCGTCCGATCCGATGGGCACCACGGTCAGGCGTATCGAGGACGCGGGGCAAAGCCGTATCGTCGTGCGCACGCGCTTCGTCAACGATCCGGGCATGGGCGGCGGTGAAGCGTCCGCCGCGCACACCTGGCGACTACACGACCAGCGCTTCCGGGAGCGATTTCCAACGCTCGACGGCATCGACATGCCGTTGCGCTGGGGCGGGCACCTTTGCTTGAGCCGGAATGGCGTCGCTGCTCACGGCGAGATTGAATCCGGTCTCTTTGCTGCCGTCTGCCAGAATGGACTCGGCACCACCAAGGGGACGCTTGCGGGCATGTCGGCGGCTGACCTGGCCGTGGGTATCGAGAGTGAGGCAACTCGCGCGATGCTTGCGGAAGCGCCACCGCAGCCTCTGCCTCCCGAGCCGTTCGCCTCCGTGGGTATTGGCGCGGCGCTCGCCTGGAAGCAGTGGCGCGCCGGACGGGAATGACGCTCGTTAATCGCTACGGCGGATGTGCAAGGTCGCCGCCAGGGAGAATCCCGAGGCGTTCCGGCTGAAGCTTGGACAGAGATCCATTGCCAAGTCTTGCCAGTCATCGCAACAGGCGTTTGTCCACAGCAACACTCACTGGTCTCGATACTCTGATTTTCGCGAAATCCGGATGCAGCTGATTGATCAGCACGTTGTCCTCATATGGCGACACTACTGAAGGCACCCAAAGGACAGCCGTCTTGCCATTGGCAAACCATCTATCACCCAGATTGCGACAGGTATCCGCGTCATTTAAGTCAATATATTCTTTCCGGGACTGCTTGATTGACCCTGGAATTGTTGCAACGACACAGACTAGCGTTGGCGGTAATTCACTGGACTGCCAATGCACCAGGTTTTCCAATACAGCGAGCGAGTAGCTAGAGGAACCGTGCACAACGAGCTTGCCCGGACTAACCCACCGACTACCCCATCGATATGCGCCGCCGCCGTCAAAAGGGGGGTATTGGTTGCTGACTATCCGGTAGACTCGATTGGGCCTTTCAGGCTGGGAGGCCATGCAATCCCCGCTCTATGACCTCCTCGACAGCACGGCCACCAATCTCTGTCAACGCTGTCTCGAAGGGCGAGCGATTCTCGAGTTCAGGGTGTGGTCGCATCATGAATCGTGTCGCAGCTGAAGCGTCAGCAAATGCATCCAGTACCATTGCATAAAGCCTCGCGATACGCTCGATCGTTTCACTGGTTTGCAGATTGAAACGATCGACTCGCCTGTAGGTTGCCCGTGGCACGATTCGGAAGCGCATATCGTTGGCGGAAATTTCTGGCATGTGTGCACCAAAACCACCGACCAGTACGTCAAGTGCCGCTTTGGGCAAGCCGTCAGCAACAACAATCTCCAGATCGCGCATGGTTCGGACACGCTTGCCCAGTGATTTGACGCCACCGAGTGCTTCTGCAATCTTTATAGCTGATACGCTCATTTGAGTCTATCATATAGCTCAACTGGTCTAGTTGCAACGCGAACCTGCCAGGAGATGCGATTGAGGATCGCAGTCCTCGCCGGCTTGATTCTCGTGGCCTCGTTAGGGACGGCCGTCGCCTACCCGGGGCTCTGTTGATCGTTCTGGGCGGTCTGATCGTGACGAGGTACGCTCAGGACCAGCCGTAACTGATGATCTCGCCTCTCGGAGCGTCGACGGTCAATTCACCCGTCGCCAGACAGCCACCCAATCAATCTCGACGTAGCCTTCATCCGCCATTGTAGGCTGAATGTCATCAAGGCGAGTTTCAGTCTGAATGACCCAATGCATGGGCGTGTTCGGGATTCTATCGAACCACTCACTGCTGCCCCCAGAGGCATCCTGCATGAGCTCACCGTTCAGATAGAAGGCCACTCGACCCGGCTCCCATTCGATTACGGCAGTATTCCAGTCATAGTAAGACTGTCCACTTCGCGCATAGTATTGCTGATCGCCGCGAGTTGCCCGCATCCAGTGCATGAACCCTCGGACGTCGTCGGTCAGATTTCCTTCGGGGAAATCTATTTCACCATCTCGCGGATGCACCCCACTGTCTGGCCAGAGCAGCCAGGCCGTCTTGTAGCCATGCACCATATCCGCTCTGAATCGAATGGCGTAGCGCCCGTATAGCTGACCCTCGGTTGCCGGTACGCCTTCGCCATGTATTCTGGGTAACGGCGCCGCGACCAGTCGTTTGTTCGCTCCGTCCAGAAATTCTGAATGCAGCCGGATTCTCATCACGCCATCTTCAATCGAGACGGTTTTCTCAGGGTGGTACCAGCCCCCTGATTCGGGGTTGTCGTGGCGCTGTCCTTTTGTATCGCGCCAGGGGTACGGATAAGCGCCCCATTCATCAATGACTCGGTGGGGAAATTCTCCCGGGGCGACATCAATATTGAAGTCATCCGTGAATATCTGTTGCCATCCCGGAAGATCCCCGACAGGCATTCTCTCGCCAGTCGGTATGTTCAGAGATGGGGCTCTTTCAACGTACACGACATCCATGTAGACAGCGCGTCGGCAGTTGTCAGTGTTGCAGAGGTTTTTCAATCGAGCGCCAAGTTCATGCTGCCCAGCTGGCAACTGCAGCGTCGCAATGCCCACTTCCAGTTTCTGTCGTGGAAGGTTTCCGTCAAGACAACATCACCATTGATCAGGAGTTCCAGCGTGGGAGAACCATTGCAGGTGTCGCCCGTTTCTCTGACGAGAATCTTGTAAGCCGAAGTGCTGGTTTCCAGCGAGCCGTGTGCTGGCCAGGCCGTGGATACTTTCAGCGTGCGCCCGCCTGACGCAGATTCACTGACAATATCGTTGCTACCACCGCCTTGCAGTGCTTCTCCTTGAACAACGGCAATTGTGTCAGGAGCAGACACGGCGGTCGAGGAAAATACAATGCAGGCAAAAACCAGGGTGAGCGCCTGTGCAGATTTTCGCTGCGCAGTCTGGAAGTCGCCTTGAAGGATTCCCACTTGCCAATCTCCCTTTTACAGAAAGCGTCCTTTCTCCTCGAATGTTAGCCGAGAGGGGCACTACATCAGTAAACATGGACATGAACTAACCGACACAAACAGCCGTGAGCGAGGTGCCTATGGATTGTCGCGAAACAAGGTGGGTTCGATCAACGACACGGAAGCGGGCGCGTCAAACGGGCGAAGGACAGGTAGCGCCCCTCGGCAAACCGATGGCCCTTGTCAATCTCGGCGCACAAGCGGGGATCGTCGTAGAACGCGTTGGCGACCCGTAGCACACCGAGGTCGGTGGCGCTCCAGTCGTGAGATTTGCCTTTCGGGTTCGCGATGACGAAAGTGATCGCCTTGAGGAGCAGGGGTTCTCCGTCCTCTGCAGGCAACGTATAGAGCAAATTGTTTCCCTGTCGACTGAGCGCTTCGGCATGGTAGATAAGATGGCTCGTGGTTGTGATTTGATAGGCGTACGCGCGGTCGGAATCCAGAAGGTATGTGCCCTTGCAACCGGTACTACCGCGGCGTAGCTCGTTCGGAATGCCGCCGTGCGACTGGATGCCGAAGACGTCACAAGCGCTGTCGCCCCGCCAGTCGCCGCCGATGATCCTGAGCTGGGATTGGAGGTGTGCCTGCATTGTTTGTGCTGGCGTCAGTGAGCGTTGCAGTGGCATCACTTCCTCAAGTGTCATCACGCTGTCTGACAGGTAATGTCCGATCGACCAGCTGGCAAACGCCGCTGCTGTGCCCCAGTTGTTCTTGCGTGTGCGAGCAATGGCCGCGGTCAATGGATAGACCTCCTTCCCGAGCCACGATTGGAGATCGCGTTTGTCCGTGACGCTCCAGCCAGGGTACGCCTCGAGAAGCAGGGCGGAATCGATCAGCGACGGTACGAGCAGACTGACGTCGAGCGCACACTGATTAGAACCGTCGTAGCGTTTTTCGCCTTCGACTGTATTGAATCCCGAAGAGTCGGTGAAGTCGAGCAGGACCGATCTCGCCTCGCGCGCGAAACTCTCGTCGCGGGTCAACACGTGAGCAAGGACCAGTGCGTAAAGCGTCTGCCCGACGTCGGGGAGGACAATTTCCTCGGCCAGTCTGCTCACTTGCGCGCATCGTTTCGCGTACGTGTCGTCGCCGCTGATTCTCCCTTCGAATCGTGAGCCCACCTTGCCGTGGGTCCAACCTCGTTCGGCTATGAGAAGAAGCTCATCGACGTTGCCTTGATGGGGCTGTACCCCTAGACGGGCAAGTTCACCGATAGCGTCAAGTTCACGAAACGATATCTGCAGGCCCTGTACCGCCTCTGTGCCCGCGTCGGCACCCGCTCGTGGATGAGCTTCGGTCCTGTCGACGGCTGTGTCAGAAATGGCTTTGTCGCTGTCGGCCGCGCGTGTCGTCAGCGCGCTCGGCAACAGGACGCCGAGCAGAATTCCCAGGAGCAATCCGAACGCGAAACGAGCCACTATCGCGCGGCTCCGGATCAAGCTTTGTCCGTGCCGTGCCGATGCAGCGGCCAACACACGTCTCAGGTGGTTTTCGCGCCGGTTTCGGCGTATTGATCGCATGATTCTGTTGCCGCAAGATTCAGACCCGGTGCCCATGACGATGGCGGCCAAGGTGGCGCGTTTCCGGAGACGTCCGGGCTGGTTTTCCGGAGGCCTTGCCGGCCGGCAGTATCGCATTGTCCGTGCCGGACATAGACAGCTCTGATGACGCTTTCCGGCACAAGTGCTGTCTGCCGAGTTTCGGCGTGACAGCAATGAAAGACTGAAAGGCTTCTCCCGCAAAAAGCGTGTCGATGCGTGGGCGTTCACGGAAGTCTCTGGAGTTCTTGCCGCTACCTCTGTTCCGCAAATGCCCGCGGATTCCATAGAGATGGCCTGTGTTTCACAAACGTCCGTCAGCACTCGCTCACCTGGAGCCTGCTGCCAGCCTTCGCTTGTCGCGTCTGTCCGCGCTCGAGGCGTTCTCCAGGGCCTTGCTCGTCGGCATCGTGCCGTTGATTGCGATGGATATCTTTGGCAGCAAGGAACGTGTTGCACAGGTCTATCTGGTCGCCGCCATCCTGACGACGTTCGTGACCTTGAACGTCGCCACCCTCGAACGTCTGTTACGGCGCCGGCGGGTCGTGATGCTTGCGGCCGTCCTGATCATTCTCGCCATGCTCATGTTGGCAAGTCATCACGAGACCTTGTTGCCGATCGGTATCGGCCTGCGTGCGGCGGCGGCGTCGCTGTTCACGGTCTGCCTTTCCTTGTACATCATGGATCACATCGGCAAGCCCGGCCTGATCCGGGCCGAATCGAGGCGACTGCAGCACATGGGTGGTGTCTGGGTGATCGGTCCCTTGCTCGGCAGCTGGCTATTCTCGCACTCACATCTGTCGGTTCCGTTCATCATTTCGGGCTTGTCGGCCCTGTTGCTGCTCGTCTACTTCCTGCGACTGCGCTTTGGTAACGATCAGGTCGTCGTGCGGGCTCGCTCGACCGCTTCCCATCCGCTCAAGGCGGTGATCCGGTACTGGGCCCAGGCAAACCTGCGCGTCGCCTACGGCATCGTCATCAGCCGTTCGTGCTTCTGGGTAGCGATATATGTGTATGGACCCATTTACGTGATCGAGGCCGGCTTGCCTGGCTGGGTTGCCGGGGCCATGCTTTCCGGGGTCAGCATCCTCCTGTTCATGAGCCCGTTGATAGCCAGACTCTCGGACCGGGTCGGGGCGCGCGAGGTCATCGTCATCGGGCTCCTGATAACAGGTTGCAGCACGATGGCCTTGGGTGTGCTCGGCGAGCCGCAACCCTACGGACTGATCTTCTGGATCACCGGTGCAATGGGGGGCGTTCTGCTCGATGTACTGGGCAACATTCCGTTCATGCGCATGGTGGATCCCGATGATCGTGTTGCGATGGCAGGGGTGTTTTCCACCTGGCGGGAAGGATCTGAACTTGTCACCCCGCTGCTGGTGACGCTGGTGCTGGGGCTCGCCCTGCCATTCGTGGTGTTCTATGCGTTGCTTGGCCTGCTGCACTTCCTGGCGGCGGCATCGACCTTGCGTTTGCCGCGGCGGCTCTGATCGGAGTACATGAGCCGAAGGGTTCCGTCCGGTACGCGAAGAAAGGCGAACCTTGGCACAAACGAAGAAGCGCGCGGCGACGACGACGGTGATCAACGTCTGGATTTCTCAATTCGTATCATTCTTGTTCGATTTCTGACTGAATCGAAGGAAGTGCCGAGCCGCTGAACCTGATCTAGGACGGGTGCTACTTTCGCTTCACGCTCGCCAAGAAAGAACGATCATGCATGAACAGTCAATCGAGGCTTTGGGTCTGACTAACGGATCGTCCGAGCGCGCCTACGACAATATTGTCAGTCTCGCTGCGCGGACTCTTGACGCGCCGGTTGCACTCGTCTCTATCGTATATTTCGAGCAGGAGCGCCAGTATTTCAAGAGTCAGCTCGGGTTGTCCGAACCGTGGGCGAGCGCCCACGAGACTCCGTTATCGCACTCGTTCTGCCGCCACGTCGTCAGTGAGGCCGCAAACCTGTGCATAGCTGATGCTCGTGAGCACTCGGAGCTGAAGCGCAACCCTGCGATTGTCGAACTCGGGGTTGTCGCCTACCTCGGCACCCCTGTGCGCACTCCGCTCGACATACCGGTCGGCGCGCTTTGCGTGATCGACGTGAAGCCGCACAAGTGGAGTGACAATGATGTTGATACGCTCGAGTCGCTTGCTCTGTGTGTCGCCGACGTCATATGTGTACGCGCAGCTTTGAACGCCAGCGAGGCGTTACGGGCCGAGCAGAGGGAATTTTCCTACGCCCTCTCTCACGATCTGCGTTCCCCGATAGACTCCCTCAAGGTGCTGCTCGAGGAACTTGTCCGTGGCGATATGTCGTCGCTGAATTCAGTGGACAGGCAACTCATTGCCCTCGGCCAACGTACTGCCGACAGGGCGGTCACACTCATTGACGATGTTGTGGACTATACGCACTCGATCGAACGGGATTTCCAGCGCGAGTCGGTAAGTCTTGACGAGATCGTGGCGGCTGTCCGTGAAAACCTGACGGCGGAAATTGCTCGCACAAAGGCTGAATTCGACATCGCAAGGCTTCCGTGTGTCGAAGGTAACCCTATGCAGTTGCAGATGTTGATGCAGAATCTCATCGGCAATGCGTTGAAATACAATCGACCTGTGGTTGCGCCACGTATCACCATCCGACAACACGGCGAATCCGGGGCCCAGTTCTCGGTGGCGGATATCGGCATTGGCATCGAACCTGCGCATCAGGAGCGCGTGTTCGAATTGTTTCGGCGAGTACAGTTGAGTGATCAAAGCCCGGGCAGCGGTCTCGGGCTGGCCGTCTGCCGCCGGGTCGTGTCGAATCACGCCGGGAAGATCAAGCTGAGCTCAGTGCCGGGTGAGGGGCCGACATTCACCGTGACACTTCGAAAGGCCGCTTGATTACGCCAGTTCAGGTCGGCACCGTGATGCTGATCGATGATAGCGAACTTGACAGGGCCCTCTATCGCCGGGTCATTGAGCGATCAAGCCACGGCTCCGACGTTCTCGAGTTCGAGCACGGTGAGACGGCACTGGTACACCTGCGAAATCCCGATCGCGAACCTGTCGAGCTGATCTTCCTGGACATCCACATGCCCTGCGTGGACGGCTTTGAATTTCTCGAGCGTGCAGCCATCGAACTCGATTCCACGCGCTTCGGGAGCTTCGTTGTCATTCTGACAACCTCAAGCGACCCGCGCGATATCGAGCGAAGTGCCACCTTCGATCGCGTTGCCGATTACTGTTGAAAACCACTCACCGACCGCTTGTTCGAATCGATCGTCCAGCGTCTTTCAAACGAAACGATGGAATCTCGAACGCATCAGTTCTCGCCGGGCGCTTCCCGTCGATAGTGTCCGCTTGCCAATACCGTGCAAGCCTTGCGGGTGAGTCAACCCACCTCAGTCGAGCCTCAGGCGACGCAGACGCAGGGCATTGCTCACGACCGACACCGACGACAGACTCATCGCCGCCGCAGCGAGCATTGGCGAGAGCAGCCAACCGGTCACCGGATAAAGCACACCGGCAGCAATCGGCACGCCCAGCGCGTTGTAGGCAAAAGCGAAGAAGAGATTCTGGCGAATGTTGCTGACGGTTTTTCGGCTGAGTGTCCGGGCGCGCACGATACCGCCAAGATCGCCCTTGAGCAGCGTGATGCCAGCACTCTCGACGGCCACATCGGCGCCACTTCCCATGGCGATTCCGACGTCGGCGGCTGCCAGTGCCGGCGCATCGTTGACGCCGTCGCCCGCCATGGCCACGATCATGCCAGCCGCATGCAATTCATCAATGAGCGCTTGCTTGTCGGCGGGCATCACTTCAGCGCGTACCTCATCGATTCCAAGGCGATCGGCAACGGCCTGCGCGGTTCGTGCGTTGTCACCGGTGGCCATGATGATGCGCAGTCCCGCATCGTGGAGCGCATCGATCGCCGTTCGTGTGTCAGTCTTGAGTCGATCCTGGACCGCTACCAGACCGGCGTATCTCGAATCGATTGCAACATACATGACGGTCTTGCCGGCCTCACTCAATGCGGCACTTTCAACCTCATGCGTTTCTTCAACGCCGATGTCCTGCATCATGGCTGCGTTGCCGAGCTGCACCGATTGCGAATTGACGGTGCCACTGACACCGCGTCCGGTGTGCGATTCGAAATCTTTCGTGTGCGACAGTTCCAGACCCGTCTCACGTGCGCCGGTGACGATGGCATCGGCCAACGGGTGTTCCGAGCCGTTCTCCAGCGAGGCGGCCAACGACAACAGTGTCTCCCGATCGAATCCTTCTGCGACAAGCACATCGGTCAGGGCCGGTCGGCCTTCGGTCAGTGTGCCGGTCTTGTCGACTACCAGGGTATCTACCGCCGCCATGCGTTCGAGTGCCGCAGCATCCTTCACCAACACGCCAGCCTTGGCACCTCGCCCGGTGGCGGTCATGATCGACATGGGTGTCGCGAGACCCAGTGCACAGGGACAGGCGATGATCAGCACAGAGATGGCTGCAACCAATGCATGGCCGAGTGCCGGTGAAGGACCGAAGACAGTCCAGGCCGTAAAGGCGAGAACGGCTATCGTCACCACGGTGGGCACGAACACCGATGCGACCCGGTCGGCAAGTCCCTGGATAGGTGCGCGTGAGCGTTGTGCACCTGCAACCATGGCGACGATCTGCGCCAGCACGGTCTCGTTGCCGACACGTCCTGCCTCCATCACGAAACTACCGTTGCCATTGAGCGTACCGCCGGTCACCTCGTCGCCGCTGACCTTCGGCAGCGGGATCGACTCTCCGCTGATCATGCTCTCGTCGATAGCGGTGGCGCCGTCGATGAGGGTGCCATCAACCGGTACGCTGTCGCCGGGACGGACGCGGAGTCTGTCACCGCGCATGATGTTGGCAAGTGGCGCGTCGTATTCGTCACCGTTCGCGAGTACGCGTCGAGCGCTTTTCGGTGCGAGATCCATCAGCGCTCGAATCGCATCCCCGGTCTGTTCCCGAGCGCGGAGTTCGAGAACCTGCCCTACGAATACGAGCGCGATGATGACAACGGCGGCTTCGAAATACACAGGTGGGTGACCATTGGGCCGGAGCGACTCGGGCAAGAGGTTTGGCAATAGCGTTACGGTCACGCTGAATCCATAAGCTGCGCCGACACCGAGCATGATCAACGTCCACATGTTGAAGTTCCGGGTCGCGAGTGATACCCATCCGCGTTGAAAGAACGGTGCGGCGGCCCACAGGACGACCGGCGTTGCGAGGATCAACTCCATCCAGATTGCGCGCCCTTCACCGAGCCACGAGCGGATCGGCAAACCCAGCATCGGCCCCATCGTCAACACTAGCAAAGGTATCGCCGCACCGACACTGATCCACAGTCGCCGCGTGAAGTCGATCAGTTCAGTGTTGGGCCCCTCGCTGACGCCCGACATCGGCTCGAGCGCCATGCCACAGACCGGGCAGGTGCCGGGTCCTTCCTGAACGATCTCAGGGTCCATCGGGCAAGTGAAGAGCGCTGTTCCGTCTCGCTCATCGAGCGCCCGGGCGGCCTCGGCTTCATGCTGGCGTGCACGATTGCCCGAGACGTAGAACCAGGGGTCCTCGACGAAGCGGTCATGACAGCCCGTCGAACAAAAATGATGAGTATCGTCTCGCCAGGCATGTTCAGGCTTTCCGGTTTCGAGCGTCACGGTCATGCCGCAAACCGGGTCGATGACGGTATGGACCGGCATGGCTGGTTCGTTGTCATCTTCGGTGGAGACATCCGTTGACTGGCCCATCGACAACCCCAAGTCTTGTATTCAGGAGAACGCACGTTCGCGCCGCCCTTGCGGGCGATCGCGGCCGCCCTCAGCAGCTTCATCAGGAGCCACCGATGAGTACAATAGGGTTTCCAGTCACTGGAGGGTCAAGCCCGCTGGACGGTGCGTTTACCGACTCGTCACGAGTGGCCGGTGCGTGACCGGACGAATCTCGATTCCCTGATCTCGAGCTTGCCTGCATCGAATTCGAGGCCGATTCGGGAGGCGGAAATCGCTTAAGGTGACGTCCGACACGCTCACGGTGTCTGGCGATCAGGGGGAAGCAACGGATGGGCAAGCGCGCGCTCGAGTTCTCATCGGAACTCCAGGCATCAGGCCGACGCTGTGCCGACAGTGCACGACACGCAAAGCCCGTGTGCGAATGGTGGTGCCGGGAGAGAGACTTGAACTCTCACTCCGTTTCCGGAACCGGATTTTGAATCCGGCGTGTCTACCGATTCCACCACCCCGGCACGCGCCGTGATTGTAGGCGACTCCAGCACGCGGAACAATGCCTCGGGCGAGCGCGATCAACGACCCGACGGGTACTCACTTGCCGACTACCGGTATGAGCTTCCTGCCGAACTCATCGCGCAGACGCCACTGGCGACACGCAGCAGCAGTCGGCTGCTGGTACTTGAAGGTCAGCGACGGGATCACCGTGCCTTCCCGGATCTGCCCGCATTGCTGCAGCCCGGCGATCACCTGATCTTCAACGACACCCGCGTGGTACCGGCCCGCCTGCACGGGCGGAAGGTCAGTGGGGGTCGCGTCGAGCTGATGCTGGAGCGATTTCTGGAGCCGCGCCGGGCCTGGGTCAAGCTGCGCGCGAGCAAAAGTTCGAAGCCGGGAACGCGACTAGTGTTCGAGCCACCTGACGGCTGCGGTGATGCTTTAAAACTCGACGTGATTGGCCGGGAGAGCGATCTGTTCGAGGTCAGGGATGCCGGCGACGCTGTGAGCCTGGCAGAGTTTCTCGACCTGCACGGCGACATTCCACTCCCGCCTTATATCGATCGTGCTCCCGACAACACAGACTTCGAACGCTATCAGACGGTCTATGCGCGCACCCGGGGCGCGGTCGCCGCGCCGACTGCGGGCTTGCATTTTGATGAGCCTCTGCTCGACGCGCTCGCTACACGCGGCGTGACGCACGGATTCGTGACCTTGCATGTAGGCGCCGGCACATTCCAGCCAGTACGCGTTGCCGATCCGAGCCGTCATGTCATGCACAGCGAGCGGGTTTCCGTCTCGGCCGCCACGGTCGACGGCATCGCGGCTGCCCGCCGACAGGGCGGGCGAATCGTTGCCGTCGGCACGACCAGCGTTCGTGCGCTCGAATCAGCTGCCGCAGCACACGGTGGGGTTCTGGAACCGTACGTCAACGAGACGCGGCTGTTTCTGACGCCGGGCAGCCGATTTCATGTCATCGATGCCATGATCACCAATTTTCACTTGCCCGAGTCCACGCTGCTGATGCTGGTCGCCGCCTTTGCCGGACTGGATGAGACACTGGCTGCCTATCGCGACGCCGTTGCCGAACGTTATCGATTCTTCAGCTATGGCGATGCCATGCTGGTCTGGCCGAAGGCCGGCATCCGGCCCGGAAAAGACAAAGGGAAAGCCTCTTGGGGTAACGCATCGTGAGCGTAGACTTCGAGATATCGGCACGCGATGGCGAAGCCCGTCGTGGAACGCTTGCCTTCGCCCGCGGGACGGTGCAGACGCCCGTGTTCATGCCCGTGGGTACCTACGGTACGGTCAAGGCCATGACTCCGGCCGAAGTTCGTGACACCGGTAGCGAGATCATTCTGGGCAATACCTTTCATCTCTGGCTGAGGCCGGGTACCGACATCATCCGCGCACACGGCGACCTGCACGATTTCATGAACTGGCCCGGCCCGATCTTGACCGACTCCGGCGGTTTCCAGGTGTTCAGTCTGGCGAAGTTGCGGAAGATCGATGAGGAAGGTGTCCGGTTTCGCTCACCGCTCGACGGCGACAAGGTGTTCCTGTCACCGGAAATCTCGATGCGCATTCAGCGTGATCTCGGCTCGGATATCGTCATGGCCTTCGACGAATGCACCCCGCATCCGGCTACCCATACTGAAGCGGCGGAGTCGATGGCGCTGTCGATGCGCTGGGCGGCCCGTTGCCGCAAAGCACACGACGAGCTGGGTAATGCGAATGCCTTGTTCGGCATCGTGCAGGGAGGCATGGAAGCGGATCTGCGGCGTGAATCCGCGGATGCCCTGGTGTCGATCGGCTTCCCGGGTTATGCCCTCGGCGGACTTGCTGTCGGCGAAGACAAGGACGTGCGTGAGTCGGTCATCGAGCAGACGGTGCCGCACCTTCCCGCCGATGCGCCGCGGTATCTGATGGGCGTCGGTAAACCTGAGGACATCGTGGCCGCGGTGCAGCGCGGTGTCGACATGTTCGATTGCGTCATGCCGACCCGGAATGCCCGTAACGGTCACCTGTTCACCGCAGCGGGTGATGTCAGGTTGAAGAATGCGCGCTACCGGGACGATACCGCGCCGCTCGAGGAGCACTGCGACTGCGAAACCTGTCAGCACTACTCGCGTGCCTATCTCTATCACCTTCTGAAGAGCAACGAAATCCTGGGGGCACGGCTGAACACGATTCACAATATCCGCTACTACCAGAGGCTGATGGCCGGGCTGCGGGCAGCGATCGAGGTGGGTCGGCTGGATGCGTTCGCACGGGGTTTCCATGAACGACGCGCCCGCGGGGTCTAGCGGAAGACCACTAGGTGGCGGGCTTCCATGCAATAATCGACGGTTAATCCGACTTCGTACCGACTCGAGACGCTGCTCATGAACTTCCTGATCAACGATGCCCATGCACAAGGCGCCGCTGCGGCCCCCGGTGGCGGTCTGCTGACTTTCCTGCCCCTGGTCCTGATGCTGGTGGTGTTCTATTTCCTGATGATTCGGCCGCAACAGAAGCGCATGAAAGAGCACAGAGCGATGGTCGGAGCGCTCAAGAAGGGCGACGAGGTGGTGACCAACGGTGGCCTGGGCGGAACGGTAACCAAGGTCGGCGATGCCTATCTGTCGATGCGGGTCGCCGAGAACGTCGAAGTCAACGTACAGAAGAGTGCGGTCTCCGCACTGCTGCCGAGCGGTACGCTGAAGCAGATCTGATAGCGGGCAGTCCGCGTTTCCCGGTCCGCCGGGAACCTTGGGCTGCTCAAGTGCTCTGTTCCCCCACGTTTCCTCTTCTGTGCCCGGCGGCTCGATACCTGCAGCGCGATCGCGATGACCAATTCCAATTCCTTATGGAAGCCCGTGTTGCTCGGCATGATCGTCGTCGTGGGTCTTCTGTTCGCGCTTCCGAACCTGTTCGGCAGCGATCCGGCCGTGCAGATCTCGAACCGCGACGGGCTGGTCACCGAGGAAATCGGTGCGTCGGTGCGTGGCGCCTTGCGCGAAGCCGGCTTCGAGAACCCTGAGTACCGTGAGGAAGACGGGCGCTTGCTGGCGCTTTTCGATGACGAGGACGAACAACTGCGGGCTAGAGATGCTCTGCTCGGTGCGCTCGATCCCAACGAATCGATCGTCGCCTTGAATCTCGTTCCCGGCAGCCCTGACTGGCTACGCCAGATCGCGTCACCGATGGCACTCGGGCTCGATCTTCGCGGTGGGGTGCACTTCCTGATGCAAGTGGACATGGTTGCGGCGATCGACTCGGCTGAAGAGCGGCATGTCCCCGACTGGAAGCGTCAGATTCGTCAGGAGCGTATCCGCGGCACGAACGTCCAGCATGCCGATGGGGCGCTCACAGCCCGTTTTCGCGATGGCGCCGTGCGTGATCAAATGCTCGAGTCGTTTCAATCGGAGAATGATGATCTGGCGTTCGTCACACGCGACGAAGGAGAATTCTTCTTCATCGACGCCAACCTCACGGAAGTCGCGGAAGAGGAGGAGCGCGACTCCGCGCTACAGCAGAACGTCACGACACTGCGCAACCGTGTCAACGAGCTTGGCGTGGCCGAGCCTGTCATTCAGCAACAGGGGCTCGACCGGATCGTCGTGCAGCTTCCGGGGGTGCAGGACACGGCCGAGGCGAAGCGCATCCTCGGCGCGACGGCGACGCTAGAGTACCGGTTGGTGTCCGATGCCTCCGATGCCCGTCCCTACGAGCGTGAGGACGGCTCCACCATCAATCTGGATCGCGACATCATCGTCACGGGCGATCAGATCAAGGGCGCGTCAGCCGGTATCGATACACAGAGCGGCTCACCCGCCGTGTTCGTGAATCTGGACAACGTGGGTGCACGTCGCATGCGCGAAGTCACACAGGATAATGTCGGCAACCTGATGGCCGTGGTCTACATCGAGAACCGGGTCGACTCGAAGATGGTCGACGGTGAGGAGGTCAAGGAACGACGCCGGGTAGAGAAGGTCATCAATGCCGCGACCATCCGCGATGTCCTGAGTCATCGATTCCAGACCACTGGCCTGGGCTCGCGCGAGGCCAGCGATCTTGCACTGTTGCTGCGCGCCGGTGCGCTCAAAGCGCCAGTCGAGATAGTCGAGGAGCGCACCGTGGGTCCGAGTCTCGGCAAGGACAACATCCGCCAGGGCTTTCTTTCTGCCGTCGTCGGACTGGTGCTCGTACTCCTCTTCATGGGCTGGTACTACCGCATCTTCGGGCTGATAGCCGGCGGCGCGCTGGCGCTCAATCTGGTGTTGATCGTAGCCGTTCTCGGAACCTTGCAAGCGACGTTGACCTTGCCGGGCATCGCGGGCATCGTCTTGACGATCGGCATGGCGGTGGACGCCAACGTTCTGATATTCGAACGTATCCGTGAAGAACTACGCAGCGGTTCGCCGGTGCAGACGGCCATTAATGCAGGTTACGACAAGGCCTTTTCGACGATCGCGGACGCGAACATCACGACCCTGATCGCGGCGGTCGTCCTGTTCAGTCTTGGCACAGGTCCGGTCAAGGGATTTGCCATCACGCTGTGCATTGGCATCATCACGTCGATGTTCACCGCGATCTTCGGTTCCCGCGTCATCGTCAATGCTCTGTTCGGCGGCAAGCGCATGAAGACCTTACCGATCTGATGATGTCTGTCAGTTCAACGGATATGAGAGAACGCGCATGCGCAATCTGATCAGCGAGACCGATGTCGACTTCATGGGTCGCGCTCGGATGGCAGGCATCATTTCCGGGTCGCTGTTACTCATCGCGATCGGTGCCATCCTGATCCGGGGCCTCAACTTCGGTGTGGATTTCACGGGCGGGTACACCATCGAGGTGTCCTATGCGTCCGCGCCGGATCTTAATAACGTCAGGAGCACGCTTGCCTCGGCGGGCCTTCTGGATGCTCAGGTGCAAGCCTTCGGCAGCAGCACGGAAGTGCTCATCCGGTTGGCTCCGCGTGATGGGCTCGATGGGCCGGGTGTGAGTTCGGATGTTCTGGACGCACTGACACCGACCAGCGACACGCCGATCGAGATGCGTCGGGTTGAATTCGTCGGGCCGCAGGTAGGCGAAGAACTTCGCGAGAAGGGTGGCCTGGCCGTGTTGCTCGCCCTGTTCGCTATCGTGGTTTACATCTGGTTCCGTTTCGAGAAGAAATTTTCGGTAGGATCGGTTGCTGCACTGGTTCACGACGTGACCATCACGGTCGGATTCTTTGCGCTAACCCAGATCGAGTTCGATCTGACCGTACTGGCGGCAGTTCTCGCCGTGATCGGCTATTCGCTCAACGACACCATCGTTGTCTTCGATCGTATTCGCGAGAACTTTCTGCTGATACGAAGTGGCACGCCATCGAGTGTCATCAACACATCCATCAATCAGACCTTGACGCGTACGGTCATTACGTCGGGTACTACGGTGCTTGTATTGTTGTCCTTGTACCTGTTCGGTGGAAAGATCATCAGCGGCTTCGCTCTTGCGCTGTTGATCGGTGTCGGCGTCGGTACCTACTCGTCGATCTTCGTTGCCAGTGTGATAGTACTGCGCCTGGGCATCACGCGTGAAGATCTGATGCCTGTCGAGAAGGAAGGCGCAGAGCTCGACTCGACACCCTGAGTCGTCGACTCCCGGAGTTCTTGATTGCAGGTCCGTATTTTCTGCATGATTTCGCGTGCTGGCATTGCAATCAGGCAAGTGCACAATCGAGCCCGTCGGAATTGCGATGCGGCAAAGGCGACCATCGAGACTGTCTGAGCGACGCCGTTCGGTGCGACGATCAGGCCACGTCATCTGGAACCTGATTGTCATGAAGAGCCGTTTTTTTACCCTTGCCCGGCGAGTAGCCTTGGGCATCAGCGTCATCTCGACGTTGTCGTTCATCCCGGTTGCGCAGCTGATCGCAGCCGATGTCATGGTCGCACCCGATTCTCTGAGTTTGTTGCGCGGCGAAGCCAGCCGCACGAGCACAGCGTCGCTGCGGACAGCCGATCAAAGCGGGAGGAGCGACAACTGGTCGCGCTACATCGAATTCAGTACCGCCGCAGACGGTTTCGTCGCCGACTTCGAGTTCTCCTTACCGCTGGATCTTGTCGGAGAGTCGCTCGATTTCATGGGTCTCTACACGAGTTTCCGTGGGCCCAACCGTGATGAGCAGCTCTGGCGATGGCTTGTACGTGATGCCGAGACCGGCGTCTGGGTGCACGTCGGCGACAACCGCCGTAATCCCGACTGGGTCTGGACGCGCAAACGCCACACGATCCTGGGCAATCTGATGAATTACGTCGACGCCCTCGGGCGTGTACGCGTGCGTCTCTACAGCCCGAATGCCGGTGATGATGCCAATCTCGACGCGTTACGGCTCGATGTGGATCGAGCGCGGCAAACCGCGCCGGCCCCCGCTCCAGCACCTGAGCCTGCACCCGAGCCTGCACCTGAGCCTGCACCTGAGCCCGCACCTGAGCCCGCACCCGAGCCCGCACCCGAGCCTGCACCTGAGCCTGCACCTGAGCCCGCACCTGAGCCCGCACCCGAGCCTGCACCCGAGCCTGCACCCGAGCCGACACCTGAGCCGACACCCGATACCGGCGCACGCTGGCAGCCGTCGCCAGGTACCTCCTGGCAGATCCAATTCACGGGACAGCTTGACACGTCACTCGACGTCGACATGTACGACATCGACCTCTTCGATACCCCCAAGTCGACCATCGACGCGCTGCAGCAGGCGGGAAGCAAAGTAGTCTGCTATCTGAGTGGCGGTAGCTATGAGAACTGGCGCCCCGATGCGTCCAGTTTTCCGGAGAGTGTTCTCGGGCAACCGCTGGCTGGCTGGCCTGGCGAGCGTTGGCTCGATATTCGGCGTCTGGATATCCTTTTGCCGATCATGGAAGCCCGCATGGATATCGCCGTGAGCAAGGGATGTGATGCAGTCGATCCGGACAACGTCGACGGCTATACCAATCCGACCGGGCTGCCGCTCACAGCGGCGCATCAGTTCGCCTACAACAAGGCATTGGCGGAAGCAGCCCATCAACGCAATCTGTCGATCGGACTGAAGAACGATCTGTCGCAAGTCAGAGGACTTGAACCGTACTTCGACTTCGCGATCAATGAGAGCTGCCAGGTGTATAGCGAGTGCGCGATGCTGTTGCCCTTCATCAATGCTGGCAAGGCTGTATTCGGTATCGAGTACCAGGGCAACGCGGGCACGGTCTGCTCCCGGGCCAACGAGTTGAATTTCGACACCTTGCGAAAGGACAGGCTACTTGGCGCGCCGCGCGAATCCTGCCGTTAGTCCTGGTGCGAGTCCTGAGATCAAACCGGCGGCAAGTTCCGCCGGCATTCCTCAGCGACTTGAATTCCGGTCGATAGAATGATGCTTTATCTACATATCACGGATAGCGAGCGACAACGGGTCGCTCGCTATACTGGTACGGCCGACAGCTCGAGCACATTGTTGATCGGTTCGGGCTTGTGCAGAAGATAGCCCTGCCAGTAGTCGACGCCGATTTCCTTCACGCGGGCGAGTATTTCGGGCCGGTCGACGTACTCGGCAACTGTCTTGACACCGATGGCGCGGGCGACGTCGACGAAGCAGCGAACCGTCGCCGTATCGAGAGGGTCGTCGACGAGATTCCTGATGAACTGGCCGTCAATCTTCAGGGAGTCGACCGCCAGTGTCTTGAGGTAGCCGAACGATGATGCCCCCGCACCGAAGTCGTCGAGCGCGATCCTCACGCCGAGTGAGCGAGCCTGTTCGATGAACCTGCGCATCCGCGATGTTCGTGATCGCCGTCGTCTCGGTGATTTCGAGGCAAAGGCGATGACAGATCTTCTCACTTGCGCGTTCGAGTGCATCGATCGCCACTAGATGAAATTCACGATCGCCGATCGACTGACCGGACAGGTTGAGGCTCAGTAGCTTCAGTCGTGAGGTTTCCGGTAGTTGGTGCATCAGATCGATCGTCTTCAGCAGGGCCTAGCGATCGATATGCGTTGTCAGATGAAAACGCTCTGCAGCGGGCGGAAAGGCATTCGGCAGAATCAGCTTTCCAGATTCGTCGCGAAGACTAATTA